>Ga0210409_10000069_pt1 | contig 236279 bp, 208 predicted proteins | sample IncBWH17MmetaG_FD_161649 | JGI IMG/M metagenome (GOLD analysis project Ga0210409, IMG submission 161649) | Forest soil microbial communities from Barre Woods Harvard Forest LTER site, Petersham, Massachusetts, United States - Inc-BW-H-17-M | ecosystem: Environmental > Terrestrial > Soil >...
GATGCCGATGCGGTATGCTCAATATACGAGAGTCAACTTTCGCAGTGCTTCATCGCGAAACTTGACTCTGACCCCACATGACGGATTCGGGGAAAGGCGGAGCGCACAACGCGGTTTTGTTCTTTTTAACGATGAGGCAGCTACTCCGTTGCCCGCTAAGTGGGGTCAGAGTGAAGTTTCTGCAAAAGGCGCGCAGAAAGTTCACTCTGACCCCAGTTAGCTCCGACCCCAGTTAGCTGCGTTTATTTAGTGCGGTGCGAAAAAGCTTTTGTCGGCCAGCAGGCTAAGATTGCCGCCTAGCTGCGGATTGCGGAACGGCGCTTGCGCCATCAATGGTTCCGACAGCGGAACCAGGGCCGGATCGGCTTTTCGGTAAAACGCTATCCAGCCAAGAATGCTTCCTTTCGGTATTTCCTGCTGCGCTCCGGTTTTTTCGGCGAACCAGCTTGGATCGGCGATGCCGCTCAAGACCCGGTGCGCCAGCTTCTCCAGGCGTGCGTTGCGGCGCTGATACCAGTTGTCGTGATTCAGGTAGGCCAGTTGCGCCATCATCACCAGCGGCGCCAGCGCGTAGTTGTGATAGGACAGCGCGCGGCCGGCGCGATTCAGCTCCAGCGGCAATGTACCGTCGTCGCTGATGTCGTTCAACGCGGCGTCGTAAATGCGGCTGGCGGCGTTGATATATTTCTGTTCGCCGGTGGCCATGCCGGTCGCCATCACTGCCAGGCCAACCCAGTAATAATGGTTATTGCGCGGCTGGTGGCCGTTATCTGCAAACGCCAGTGCGGCGTCCGCCAGTTGCGGCAGCCATGCTTCGATGTGTTCACGTTGCGCCGGCTCGGCTTGCGGCCGCAGTTTGAGATAGGCCAGCGCGACCCCGGCCAGCGTCCATTTGCGCTCGTATTGGGCCTGGCTGGTGACGACCTTCCCCAGCATTGCGCCATCCACCGCCCAACGGTCCAGCCAGCTCAGCGCACATTGCGCCGCCGCAGTATCGCCGCTGGCGATGTAGCGATCGGCATTGGCGCTGACTGCGCTCAGGTAATCGCTGAACGGTTTCACCGCCGCCTCTTCCTTGGCCTTCAACACCGGGTCTATGACCGAATAATGGGTGTCGGTGTAATAACCGTTGGCGTCGATATCGCGCAAACCGGCCGGCGCAGGCGGACAGGCCGCCAGTGCGCTGCCGCTGCATGCACAAAGTGTCAGGAACAACTTGGATAGATGGCGCTGCATTCGATTTCCTCCGAAGGATTGGCTCAATTAGTCTGTGCGCTGTCGGCGTTGTTCATGCAAGCCCGGCGCAGCGTTGTAATTTAAGCATGGTTATTCGAGGGAAACCAGCCAGTGAATCTTTTTGTTGCAATTTTCTACCAGGGCGTCATGCCGGCGCAGGATTGGGCATCTGCCTTTGCTCGGTTTACCTGCACGCATTTTGCGTATAGGCCCTTGCTGTTTTACTATTTGAGCTCTACATTGATAGCAACGAACATTCGGTACAACCATCCGGTACAAACGATATGCCTGCAGCAACCCTTACCCGCGACGAAGTCGTCGAACGCATTCTGGCCGCTTTCCGCCGCTATGGTTATGAAGGCAGCAGCCTGTCGCGCCTGTCGGAAGCCACCGGCCTGGGCCGCTCCAGCCTTTATCATTATTTCCCAAACGGCAAGGAGGACATGGCGAGTGCGGCAATGGCTGCGGTCGGCGCCTGGTTTACCCAGCATGTGCTGTCGACGCTGAATGGCCACGAGGCAGCCGCCATCCGCTTGCAGCGCTTTGCCGGCAAATTGACGGAATATTATTCCAATGGCATGGCGCCTTGCCTGATGGATGTGTTCACCATCGGCGAGGCCGGTTCGCTGTTCCAGCAACATCTGGGCGGCCGCATGCGGGCGCTGATGGCCTTGCTGGCGGCGGTGGCGGAAGAGGCCGGCGTCGATAAGGTGGAGGCGGCCATGCGTGCGGAAAATGCCGTGGTGGCGATCCAGGGATCGCTGATTGTTTCGCGTGCTTTGGATAGCAACGGCCCCTTTTTGCGCATGATTGAAAGTTTTCCCGCCATCCTGCTTGGCTCTCAAGCAGCCGAATAAATACCCTGGATTTCCCGTTTTTACTTGACAGGGTGGTTTTGCCTTTGTATTGTACCGATTGTTCGGTACAGAACTGCGTAATTTTCCTTGTGCATTATTTACGATGCATTTTATTCAAGCCAAACAGGAGCTCCGCCATGTCATTCAGCCGCCCAGTCCAAGCAATTCGTCTTTACCGCGCCGCCTTGTCCGGCCATGCTCATCGGGTTCAATTGTTTCTGTCTTTGCTGGATTTGCCGTTTGAAATGATCGATATCGATCTGCGCGCAGGCGAACAAAGAAAACCTGAGTTCCTGGCGAAAAATCCGTTTGGCCAGGTGCCGGTGATCGAAGACGGCGACATCACGCTGGCCGATTCGAATGCGATCCTGGTCTATCTGGCTAGCAAATATGGCGCGGCCAGCTGGCTGCCGCGCGATCCTCTGGCAGCGGCAACCGTGCAGCGCTTTTTGTCGCTGGCGGCAGGTGAAATCTTCCGCGGCCCGGCCAGCGCCCGCCTGGTGACCTTGTTCGGCATGCCGCTGGACCATGCAGCGGCCTGCGCCACCGCTGAACAGCTGTTCGCGATTCTGGAACCCCATCTGGCCAGCCAGGCGTTCCTGACAGGCCCGCAAGTGACGATTGCCGATGTGGCGGCATACAGCTATATAGCGCATGCTCCGGAGGGCGGCGTTGCGCTGGACGCTTACCCGAATATCCGCGCCTGGCTGGGCCGGGTCGAAGCCTTGCCTGGTTTTGTTGCCATGCAGGCCAGCCGGCCGGCGTTGGCCGCTTAAGAGCACGCTCCGATCGGTGCGCCGATTGGAGCGTTCATCAAGGAGACAAGACATGTCCAATCTTGAAATCACGGCAGCCAGCTCTGCGGACACTTTCGCAGATACCCCCTTCCACAGCGGTGAACGCGCAGTCCAGCAACGCGTCGGCGTGCTTGAAAAGATGGCTACCCGCGGCCAACTGATCCGCAGTTTCATGCCGGACCAGCATCGCGATTTTTTTCAGCAGCTGCCGTTCATGATCGTCGGCAGCGTCGATCGCCGGCAACAGCCGTGGGCGTCGATCGTGACAGGCGCACCCGGTTTCGTGACGTCGCCGGACGCCGGACATCTGGCGATACACGCGCCTCTGTTGCCAGCCGATCCCTTGCAACAAACCCTGGTTGAACATGCTGCGATCGGCCTGTTGGGCATCGAACCGCATACGCGCCGCCGCAATCGCATGAACGGCAAGGTCGAAAAATCAGACGCGGCAGGATGGACGCTGAAAGTCGAGCAAAGCTTTGGCAACTGTCCGAAATACATCCAGGCGCGCCGCCCCAGTCTGGTCGAAGACGCTGACGCAGCGGCGCCGGTGGTCCATCGGAGCGGACAACTCGATAGCGCGATGCAAAAGCTGATCGCGGCGTCAGACACTTTTTTCATTGCGACTGCGTATTTTGGAAAACCCGTGGATGAATCTGCGGTTGCCAGCACAGCCAACAATCGCCAGCACGGAGTCGACGTCTCCCATCGCGGCGGTAAACCCGGCTTTGTCCGCATCGACGATGAAAAGACGCTGACGGTGCCTGATTTCGTCGGCAATTTTTTCTTCAACACCATCGGCAATCTGGTTGAACATCCCCGCGCCGGTTTGCTGTTCATCGATTTCGTCAGCGGCGATCTGTTGTATCTGGCAGTCAGCGCCGAGCTGATCTGGGATGGCCCTGAAGTCGCCGCCTTCAAAGGCGCCGAACGTTTGCTGCGCTTTCATGTGGAGCAGGCGATACGGGTCGAAGCTTCATTGCCGCTGCGCTGGAGCGAGGCGGAATTGTCGCCGGCGCTGGCGCCTATGGGTTCCTGGCAAGCATGAAAAAAAGCCGGCTGCTTTTTCCAAAGCAGCCGGCTCTCTTGGTTTCCTGACTGAGCGCCGCTCCATGACAGAAGCGGCGCTCTGCCAGCGAATTACTCTTGCGGGACAGGTGTCAATGCACCAGTCAAATCACCCATTGGCTTGCCACCGTTGGCCACCAGCGCCTTGTCGCGCGCGGTGATGCCAGGCAGTACCGGCAACGCATAACGCTTGGTGATGAAGCGCAGGATGGAAGCGGTATCGTACTGGGTGTGATCGACACTTCCTTTCTTCACATACGGCGACACCAGGATAGCCGGCAGACGCGTGCCCGGGCCCCAACGGTCGCCTTTCGGCGGCGCTACGTGATCCCAGAAACCGCCGTTTTCATCGTAGGTCACCACGATCAGCATGTGCTTCCACTGCGGGCTGGCTTGCAACTTGGCGATGACATCGGCGATATGCGCATCGCCATCGGTCACGTTGGCATAACCGGGATGCTGATTCAAATTGCCTTGCGGTTTGTAGAACGCCACAGCAGGCAGGGCGCCGGCCGCGGCATCTTGCAGGAACGAAGCGTCGAAATCCTTCAGATGGCTGGCGCGCTCGGCGGCGCCGGTGCTGGTGGCTGGATCGAAGCGGCTGTAATAGTTGAACGGCTGGTGATGCGGCTGGAACTGGATCTTGCCGGAATAGATCACGCTGCGGCTGGCGTTCGGTGCATCCGCCACGGCGGCATTCCAGGCGCCGGCATACCAAGCCCAGTTGACGCCCTTGGCGGTCAGCTGGTCGCCGATGGTGGCCTGGGTCTGAACCGGCAGGGTAGTGGCCTTGCTTGGGTCGGCATAGCCTGGCACCGTGGCGACGGCGTTACCGCTAGGCTGATACGGCGGCTGCATGGTGTTGACCGCGTAGAACATGCCGGAGGCGTCTTTCGGCGTGATGGTGCTGTCCTTCAGATAAACCGGGGCGCCGTTCAATACCGAAGTCGGCATGCCGGTGCCGGCGGTCAGGCCGATCAGGTTGCCGTTAGCGTCGAGATCGACGGCCGAAATATTGTTCTTGGCAGGCGAAGTAGCGGCGTCGGCGTTCGGATAGGTCGGGGCGCAGGCGCAGATCAGGTATTGATGGGTCAGGAACGAGCCGCCGAAAGTGCCCATGAAAAAATTATCGGCCAGTGCGTATTGCTTGGCGATGTTCCACAGCTTCATCTTGCTGCCGTCGTAATAACCCATGCTGAGGCCGCCGGCGTCCGAGTAAGCGGTGAATTTATCGTTCTTGCCGCCGTTGATCTGCATCTGGTTATTGTAGAAACGATGCACCAGATCGCGGGTAATCACCGCCGACGGCATATAGATCGGGCTGTTGACATCGTCGATCTGGAACGGCTTGTTCGGCAGATTGGCCGACTGCGCCTGAGTGATGACAGTGCTCTGGCCAGCCAGGGTCATACCGCCCCAGGTCGGTGGCAAGACTGGCAAGGTGCTGCCGTCGAAGTCTTTTTGCGGCACGTAGCTGGAGGCGGAAGTCGGATTGACGCCAGGGATGCCGTTAGCGCCGGGGAACAAACCATACAGATTGTCGAAGCCGCGGTTTTCAGCAAAGATCACCACTACGTTCTGGATTTTTTTCCGCGCCAACGCGCCGTTCAAGGCCCGGCCGAAATCATCGTCGCCGCCTTGGGCCACAGCATCTGCAATGGCGTCGTTGATTTCCGCCGCTTCTGCCTTCAGCTTGGCCTGGTCAGCGCCGCTGAGTTTGTTGATGTCAGCCAGCAGGTTGGCTTCGGCGGTGCCGATCTTGGCTGCCAGCTTCTTGCTGGCGTCGGCGAAATCGCCGCCGTTGGCGTCCATTGCGGCTGCCAGTTCGGTCGAGATGGCGCTGACAAAAGCGCTGCGTCCGGCAGGTGCGCGGAATACCAGTTTCTGCGTCACGGCGCTGCCTATGTCGCCTAGCGCTTCATGACGCACCACGCTGGTATCGATGGTGGCCACTACCGCGCCCTCGCCTTTAAGTGAATACGAACCGTCGGCGCTGGTCTTGACTAGCGGCGATGCGGTATCGCACGTGGCTTTCTTGATCTTGTCTTCGAAACAGACTTGCGCATTTTCATAGTAACTGCCGGTCACCTGGCCGCGAGTCACCACGCCGCCGATATCGTTGGAGGCGCCACCGCCACCGCCGCCGCATGCAGTCAAGCCCGCCGCTAATGTTACCGTTGCTGCCGTCACCGGCAGCCATTGCATGGTCCGTTTCATAAGCCCTCCCCAGGCGATAAAAAGCGCAATCGTATGCCTCGAATATTTCAACTGTGTGAAATGGCAGCCGCTAAGCAATCTTTATTTTTTACCAAAGGGCGTGTCATCGTTCTGTCACAGAGCGGTGCTAGTCTTTGCTCCCGTTCCTTGTCCAGCGTGCTATGCAACACTGCGCTCGCCACCAGCCGTTTTATCTAATTCTATGAAACCAGCGGTCATTGCATTCCTCAGCGTTACAGTCGCGCTTCTCGTGAACGGCTGCGGCCAGCAGCGCGCAGGCGCCGAGGTAGCAGCCGCCAAACCAGCCACTGCGGTCACTCCGGCCTACGTCGGCGCCACCTATGCGCCGACGCTGAAAAAGCAGCCGTCAGTGGCTGCCATGACCGCGCTCGGCCGCACCATGTTTTCCGATCCGTCACTCTCGGCTTCGGGCAAGATGTCTTGCGCTAGCTGCCATAGTCCCGACCATGCATTCGGCCCGCCGAACAATCTGGCGGTCCAGCTCGGCGGCAAGGAAATGAAAACGCTCGGCACGCGTGCAGTGCCTTCATTGCGCTATATACAGAATGTACCGGCCTTCACCGAACATTTTTTCGACGACGACGGCGACGACAGCATCGACGCCGGCCCCACCGGCGGCCACAACTGGGACGGCCGGGCGCCGTCCACTCACGACCAGGCGCGGATCCCGCTGTTGTCGGCGCACGAAATGGGTAACGCGAACGCCGCCGAGGTGGTGGAAAAATTGAAGAAGACCAGCTACGTCGCGCAATTCCGCGCAACCTTTGGCGAGGATATTTTCGACAATCAGGAGCAAGCCTTCAAATGGGCGCTGATGGCGCTCGAAGTATTCCAGGAAAGCCCGACCGAGTTTTATCCGTACAACAGCAAGTACGACGCCTTTTTGCGCCAGCAGGCCCAGCTCAGCAAGCAGGAGTTGAACGGCTTGCGCCTGTTCAACGATCCGGCCAAAGGCAACTGCGCTTCATGTCATATCAGCGAAATCTCGGCCAGCGGGGCGTTTCCGCAATTTACCGATTACGGCCTGATCGCCATCGGCGTGCCGCGCAACAAACATATCGCGGCCAACGCCGATCCAAAATATTTCGATATGGGCTTATGCGGCCCGGACCGCACCGATCTCAAGGACAAGACCGAGTATTGCGGCAGGTTCAAGACGCCCTCTTTGCGTAACGTCGCCACGCGCCAGGTGTTTTTCCATAACGGCGGGTTCACCAGCCTGGAACAGGTGATGAAATTTTATGTGCAGCGCGATACCCAGCCGCAGAAATGGTATCCGCGCGACGCAGACGGTAGCGTGCGCAAGTACGACGATCTGCCCAAGGAATATCGCGGCAACGTCAATCTCGAAGCGCCGTTTGATCGCAAACCCGGCGACCAGCCGGCGCTGACAGATGGCGAGATCAAGGATGTCATCGCCTTTCTGAAAACCTTGAACGACGGTTATAAACCTTAAGACCGGACCTTAAGACCGGACCTTAAGATCGGCCCTTAAGACCGGCCGCCAGCTTTCTCAAATTGCTCATGGTATTCCAACGCCAGTTTGCGAATCGCCTTGCCGATGTTGGCATAGTCGTATTCGTTCAGATTGGCCAGCGAAACCCGGGCCGACGGGTGCGCCGTGCCAAAGCCGCGGCCTGGCAGCAGGATGACGCCGGTTTCTTGCGCCAGCCGGAACAGCGCTTCGTTCGGTTTCAAACGCTGCACCATCCACTGGGCGAAATCGGCGCTGTACATCTGCGTCGCCAGCGTTTCCATATCGAGCAGGTGGTAATAGCTGACCGAATCGGCATCGACCGGCAGCGGCAGGCCCAGCGCCCGGTACAACGCCTCCTTGCGGCGCAAGACGATGCGCTTCATCGACTGCTTGTAATTCTCCGGCTCGTCCATCAGCGAATACAGAGAGAACAGCGTCATCTGCGCCTGCACCGGGGTCGATAAGCCGGCGGTATGGTTGAGCGCCACGGTGCGGCTGTCGGCCACCAGGCGGTCGATGAATTTCAGGGCGCGCGGTTCGGTGGTGATCGAGTTGTAGCGCTGATCCAGTTCCTTGCGGCGCGCCTCCGGCAGGGCGGCGATCTTGTCGTCCAGGATATTCTTTTCGTGGGTGGCGATCACTCCCATGCGCCAGCCGGTGGCGCCGAAATATTTGGAGAACGAATACACCAGGATGGTGTTGTACGGGCAAATCGCAAACAGGGAGACGAAATTGTCGGCAAAGGTGCCGTAAACATCGTCCGTAAGAATGATCAGGTCAGGGCGTTGCTTGATGATCTCGGCGATATATGCCAGCGTCTCGTCATTGATCTTGACCGACGGCGGATTGCTCGGATTGACCAGGAAAAACGCCTTGACCTTGGGATCGAGCAGCTTGTCGAGCTCGGTCTTGGTGAACTGCCAGTTGTTCTCCGGCGGCGCATCGATCAAAAGCTCGACCAGCTGGTAATCGTTCAAATGCGGGATTTCGATATACGGCGTGAAGATCGGCATGCCGAGCGCGATGGTGTCGCCGGCCTTGAGCAGATGGTTTTCGCGCAGGCTGTTGAAGATGTAAGTCATGGCAGCGGTGCCGCCTTCGACTGCATACATATCGAAATTGCCAACGAATGGCTGCTCGCCGATCATCTCGCGGCGGATGTACTGGCCGACGATCTGCTCGCTCAGGCGCAGCATGCGGTCTGGCACCGGGTAGTTGCAGCCGAGGATGGCTTCGCACATTTCGTAGATGAAAGCGCCCGCCGACAAGCCCAGCTGGTCGCGCACATAGGAGACGGCGGCTTCGATGAAACGAATCCCGCTGACGCCGGCATTGGCCTTGGTGAAAATCTCGAAACGCGCCTCGATGCCGTCCCGTTGCGGGAAGCCGCCGACGCCATCCATATAGATATAGGAACGCTCGGCTTCGCTCATGGCAAACAGGCCGAACTGGAAAAAACCGTGACGCGGCGTGGTCGCCAGGAAATTCGGATTGCCGCGGCCGGCGTTGAGCATGGCGCGGTCGGCGTTCGAGGCCACCTGGATCAAGGCGTCTTTCAATTCAAACGGGCTAAGCAGGGCGAGTTTGTCAGGGTTGCTAAAGTCCATGCTGGTACTCCTTATTCGATAGATGGATCCGCCGCAGCGGATCGGGACATTGAAATTTTGACGATGCTGAATAAATCAGACCAGGGCCACCACCAGCGGCCCCAATAAGGTCAGAAACACATTGGCCAAGGCATAGGTGATCGCAAACGGCACGGTAGGAATCGCGTTTTCCGCTTTATCCAACACTTCGCCGAAAGCCGGATTGGCGCTGCGCGAACCGCTGAGAGCGCCGGCGAACACCGCCGTATTGTCGTAGCGCAGGATGTAACGCCCGATCAGCATGGTCAGGATCATCGGCAGGATGGTGACCACCACGCCGACCCCAAAGATGGTGAAACCCTGTTGCCTGACGGTCTGCACCGCCTGCAAACCGGAAGACAAGCCGACCACCACCACGAAACCGGCCAGGCCAAGGTCTTTCAGGATTTGCACCGCGCCGGCAGGCATGGCGCCGAAAGACTGGTGCTTGGAGCGGAACCAGCCAAACAGCAGGCCGGAGAGCAAGGCGCCGCCGCCGCTGCCCAGCGTCAGCGGAATCGAGCCGACCTTGGCCACCAGCAGCCCCACCAGCAAACCCACCACCAGGCCCGCGCCGAGATAGACGAAGTCGGTCTTGGCGCTCGGCACGATCACATAACCGACGACATCGGCAACCCGCTTGACGTCTTGTTCGGCGCCGTAGATAGACACCACATCACCCAGTTGCACGATGGTTTCAGGCAGGATCGGCAGCACCTGTCCCATGCGGCTGATCTGCACCACGTAGATGCCGTGGCGCACGCCGCCCGCGGTCTGGGCGCGGATATCGGCCACGCTTTTGTTCTGGAATTCCTTGTTGGTCAGCACCACCTCCCGATGCTGCATGGTGAGTTCCATGCCTTCCACCGCATACACTTCCCTGCCCAGGAAACCGGAAGTGCTGACCACCGCTTCACGGCGGCCAACCACCAGCACGATGTCATGCGGCAGCAGCAGCAATTGCGGGCTGACCTGAATCACCTGGCCGCCGCGCTTGACGCGCTCGATGGTGATGGTGGTATCGGGGTCCAGATTTTCCACTTCATCGACCGAGATCTTGCCTTGGGTGATTTCATACAAGCGGCCGACCAGTTCCGGCAACGCTGCTTGCTGTTCCGGCCCCAGCACCTTGACCCCGGTTTGCAGTGCCGTCTCGGCCTTGATCGCATCTTCGCGGATGGTGCGGCCCATCAGCTTCGGCAGGATATTCACGCAAACGATGATCGCCCCGAAAGAGCCGAAGACATAGGTCACTGCATAACCCACCGCAACATTGCCCTGCAAGCGCGCCACCTCGGCCGCATCCAGCCCCAGCTTGGTGATGGCGTCGCCAGCAGTGCCGATGATCGCCGATTGCGTCAGGCCGCCGGCGGCAACGCCTGCCGCCAGACCCTTGTCGAGACCGAACAGCTTGGCCATCACCACCACCGTCGCCAGGCCGGTCAGCGCCAGCACCGCCGCCAGGACGATTTCGCGGATCGACTGCTTGCCTAGCGAGTTGAAGAATTGCGGGCCGCTTTCGTAGCCGACCGCATAAATGAAGAGGGCGAACAACACTGCCTTGACGCCCGGATCAACATGCACCCCGACCTGGCTGACCAGCACCGCCACCAGCAAAGAGCCGGCGACACCGCCAAGCTGGAACTTGCCGAACTTGATCTTGCCGACGCCATAGCCGATTGCCAACGATAAAAATAGCGCTATTTCTGGAGATCTCTTGAATAAGTCGTGCAGCCATTCCATAGGGGAAATCCTTTCACGATGAAAATACAGATTGCTCTGCCACAGACGTCGCCGCCAGAGCATCCAATGCAAGTTGAAACCCGGATAGGTTGCAAAAAAGTATTTTCATGATAGCAGATCGCTATTTCCAAAAAGAAATAGCGATTGCTTTAGCCGGCAGGAAAGGACAATGAGGGCAGTGAGGACGGTGAGCGGATAACTCTGAGCAGGGCGATGAAAAACGGGGGGAGGTGGGTAATGCCCAGCGCCGGCTTGCAGCCTTGGCGGCTGCTTGCCGGTTTTACATGATTTCAGGTCACCATGAGTTCTTCTTCAAGCGTAGTCTGGCGCCACGCATCAAGTTCTTGCACACGGCTGAACCAGGCTTGCAAATTAGCGTACTGCTGCAACGGCACACGGCCCGGCTCGGCCGCCATCAGGGGCGCGGCAATTGCCAGGTCGGCCAGCGTCAGGCCGCTTCCGGATACCCATCGTCGCTGCGCCAGATGGCCATCCAGCACGCCGGCAAACCTCTCCAGATCGGCAAGCCCGCGCCGCAGTTCGACCGGATCGGGCCGTCCCGCGCCGATCAGCCCTTTGATGAAATTTTCCCAGTAAAAAATACTTATCGCCGGCGCAAAGTGTTGTGCCGACCAAAACATCCAGCGATTGACATCGGCCCTGGCGCGCAACTCGGTTGGGTAAACCGTCTGGCCCGGCGTCTTGTCCGCCAGGTATTGCATGATTGCGCAGGATTCCCACAGGATGAAATCACCATCCACCAGTACCGGGATTTTCTCGTTCGGATTAAGCGCCAGCAAATGCTTGCGCTGCTCGCCGCTGGAGAGGTCTAGCAATACCAGGTCAAGCGGCAGCTGGAGATGGTGCGCAGTCATGACGACCCGCCGTGCATTGGATGAAATTGGATGATGATAGAGGCGCATGACGACGATCTCCCAGAGGTTGTTGATGCAATGCGTGCATCTTAGTCCCGAGCTACTGACAGTCTGTGTCAGTAGTCTTTAAGGAAGAAAAAATTGCGGAAATCGTCAGGCGTTAGCGGCGTGGACAGGCTATTGCATCAGGCTGTTGCAGCAGATAGTTACAGCAGGCTTTACATCTGCCGGTAGGCGTAGCTGTGGCCATTTAAAAATTCCGTGCGTGCACGCGTCCTTAGTTCCAGATGCGCCGGTTTAAGATCCTCGCCACTCAGCAATTTGAGTCGCGGCGGATTGGCATTGATAGCGCCGACAGCCTGATCAAGGGCGATTGAACTTGGCTGGTAGCCCCGCAGGACAAATATCTGCATGATTTCGCTGCGCATGTAGGCGAACCTGTCGTGCCATTGGAAATCGTATTCCGACCAGACCGATATGTGCGATTCGGTATGCGCAAAATTATTTGCAGCGGTATCGTAGTAGGAAAATTCAGGCGCTACCACGATGATATATCCGCTGCGATACGTCAAAAAATTCAGCAGATCCAAACCACGTGACTTTGGCATGTGCTCGATACAGTCGCCGATCAGCACGCAGTCGAATAATTCGTTGCGCGCCTCTGGCAGATAGGGCAGATCGCCGGCGTCGCCAATCCGCACCTCACTGTACTTATTGCGCAGGTCGAATTGATCCACATACGTGGGATCGATTTCGAGTGCGACTGTGTACGCGTTCAGTTCGGCCTGCGCCATCAAGGCCGCATATTTTCCCTGTCCCGGCCCAATGTCCAACACGCGCTTGGGTTGAATCAGCTTAAGCAGCTGGATAATCATTTCGTCGTAGACGTTGGCAGACATTCCGGACATAAAATATGGCCCCTGGTTAGTGGCGGATTGAAAATAAGATTAAAAATAAGATTAAAAATAAGCGCGTACAAATATCCAGCGTCCGACAGACATATTTTTAAAACGGGTAACCAACCTCGCGCTTGATCTGATCCAACGGCGTCGCCGCTATCCAGTGTGCGTAGTGATTGATCTTGCTGCGGTCAAGGGTTCTAAGATCCGTATTCTGATACGCGCCTTGCCGATACTGGCTCTTTGAAAAATGTTCGTCGGTAGGCACTGCATGGATGTGCATCACCAGGCTATCGATCGGGTAGGGCAGCATGCTTTCCATATCCAGGATGCGATGATAGGCATAGCGCAGATAGGTATCGTAATTTTCGTTGGCGGCAATTTCAGCCGCATACATCGTGATCACGCCGGCAAACCAGCCGGGCCAGGTGCCTGGGCCGTACTCCTTGAAGTGATCTTGCAGTTTCTCGCTCCAGAACAACTGGCGTCGGAGCAGGTGCAGCACCAGCTCGGATTTTGCCATGAGCGAACTGCCGCAGCCGAACACGCCGCCATGCCGGACGCCGTTGGCCGCACAGAATTCCGCCATTTTTGTCCATACCTCAGAACCTTCCGGATGGGCATAATTACCCCGTCCTTGCACTACTACGGATGGCCGGAAGTTGACCAGGTTGGCAGTCAGGAAAACATCGGCGTCGGTTCTCAACAGCCAGGTGTATTTGCCGACCAGGGCGTCGGTATGAGGGCCGGACAAGCAGCCGATTGAATTGATGAATTTATAACCCTCCCAGCGGCTGCCAGGCACAGCCATCGGCTCGGCCACCATTTTGACGAGACCGGGATCGTTCGAGGGAAGCTTGTCGATCGCATCTGGATGGCAAACTGCAATCAGGTCCGAAGTACGCCAGTTCCCCGAATAGATCCAGCTTTTGTATATCCAATCGAACTCTTGATACATGGTTGAATTGTCATCGATGTAGATCAGTATGCCGAGGTCTATCATGGGGATTTCTCAGTAAAGTCGTATCTGATTGAATGATTGTTGCCAGATCGTGGTCATTCGGAGAATGGATTTTCGCGCCGCCAGTTTTGTAGCAGTATTTGACGCTGCGCCGGATAACGAATCTTGCTAGCCGTCAGCTGAGTAATCCGATCGCTACGGAAATGCCGAAAACCGTCGCGCAGTTCGCACCAGGCCACCACCAGCCGCGTGCCCTCGAAGAACGCCAGGGCGATCGGCCAGATCAGCCTTTCGCTGGTTTTGCCATGCTCGTCCGTGTAGCAGATGTTGAGCTTATGCTGGCGCCGGATAGCTTCGCGGATCAGCCCCAGAGCAGGGCCGGATGGTTTTTGATCGCCGGCGGCCCACAAGCCCGTGTTCTCCATGCTGTCGCGCAAATCGGTCGGCGCCGCCGTGGCAATCTTGCTGATGGCGTTCGCCGCCGCCAGCGCCAAAGCATCGTCGCCCTGGCGCTGCACCCAACGGGCGCCTAGCACCAGCGCTTCCAGCTCGTCTTCGTTGAACATCAGCGGCGGTAGGAAAAAGCCGCTGCGCAGCACGTAACCAAGGCCGGCTTCGCCTGCCACCGGCGCACCCAGCTCGATCAGGGTTTGCATGTCGCGGTAGATGGTGCGCACCGAGACCGACATATCCTCGGCCAGCCGAGCCGCGGTGACCGGCCGCCGATGGCTGCGCAAGGCGTCCATCAGCATGAATAATCGTCCGGTACGGCTTGCTGCTTGCGCCAACCCTGTCTCCTTAGTAAGCGGCAGTGCTTGCCAGAGCTGACTTGCCGCTTCTTCTCATGCGGCTAGCGCCAACTCCATAGGCTGTGTGGAGATCTTACTTCGTCAATGTCAGCAAAGTCTGCTCGCCCTTCCTGAACGTATAAATCGATAGCGTGCCGTTCTTGATATCGCCTTTATCGTCAAAGGCGATCTTGCCGGTGACGCCGGTGTACTGGATCTTGCTCAGTGCCGGCAGATATTTTTTAGGATCGACCGAGTTAGCCTGTTGCATGGCTTTGGCGAAGATCATCACGGCGTCGTAGGTATACGGCGCGTACTGGACGATGTCGGCATTGTATTTTTTCTTGTAAGCCGCCTTGAATGCATCCAGCGGCCCCGTGTCTTCGACCCCGCCCGCGATCGCGCAATAGACCTTGTCGTCGATCAAGCCTTCGCCGGCCAGACGCGGCAAGGCTCCGGTGCAGATCGCATCGCCGCCCATGAAATTGGCGGTGATGCCCAGTTGCCGCATCTGACGCAGCATGGCGCCGGCGCTGGCGTCAATCCCGCCGAAGAAAATCAGGTCCGGCTGCTTGGCCTTGACGGCAGTCAGGATGGCGCTGAAGTCGGTAGCTCTATCGCTGGTGTACTGGGTGGCGACAATCTCGACGCCGCTGGCCTTGGCGTCTTTCAGGAACTCCGTGGCCAGCCCCTGGCCGTAGGCGGTGCGGTCATCGATCACCGCGATCTTTTTTGCGTGCAAGGTATTTGCCGCGTAACGTCCCATCGCAGCACCGAGCTGAGAATCGTTGGCCACTACACGGAAGGTGGTATTGAAACCCTGTTCGGTATATTTGGCGCTGGTCGCGGAAGGGGAGATTTGCGGGATGCCGGCGTCGAAATAGATTTTCGAAGCGGGAATCGAGGTGCCGGATTGCAAATGGCCGACCACCCCCGCCACTTTGGCGTCGACCAGCTTCTGGGCAACGCTGGTGGCTTGTTTCGGATCGCTGGCGTCGTCTTCCGCCTGCAATACGAATCTGATCTTCTTGCCGCCGATGACCAGATGCCTGGCGTTCAAATCGTCAATCGCCATGCGCGCGCCGTTTTCATTGTCCTTGCCGACGTGGGCAACCGGGCCGGTGATCGGGCCGACGTGCGCAATCCTCACCACTTGTTCCTGGGCCTGCGCGGTGCCGGCCAAGGTCAAGGCAATGGCGGCAGCGGTAGTGAACAACGTCGTTTTGGCATGGTTCTGCATCTGTTCTCCCCTTGGTTTGAATTTGGCTGAAGTGCGGCAATTATCCCAGCCTCTTGGCAACTGATCCACGCTTACGTGGATTTATCTTGCAGCTGCTGATTTTGCCCGACTATAGGCTAAAAAGGCGCCCCGGAGAGTCATTGGCCTAATTGGCCTTTCACGCCGACGGCAATGCCGTTCCAGGAAGTGCCGCGGCATTTACCGGTCTGACTCAGCAACCAGCCCTGTAACTGCTTGCCGACCACCACCGGACTGCTGCTGAAACACTCGCCTTGAGGCGGTACTTGCATCTGCCGGACCGATACGAACAGCGGCCCCTTCGGTTCGATAATCGGCTCGCTGCCACGCACTTTCCCAGTCCCCAGTTCGGCGTTGCAATCGTAACGGCGGCCTGAAGTGTCGGCGGTGACGATGCCCACCATGCCGCGGTTCATCGGATAGACGTTTTCAACAAAAATACTCCCGCCTTTCGGATGTTTCAGCAGGCAGGCATTGACGGCTTGCATGACATCCTTGTCACCCAGCATGTCGCCGATAGACATCGGCATATCGTCCGCCAACACCAGGTCGGAGACCAGCAACGCGCCAAACAACAAGGGAATCACGGACATTTTCATGGCTAGCTCAGCTTTTATTTTCCGAACGCAACACACTAAATCATGCGGCGCAATGGATGCCGCACTCTAAACGATTCGTTGTTTTTCAGCAAACTTCACATTTCTGACATCCGGCAGTCACATTTCCTTGTGACAATAGAAAATTGCTCAGATGCATGCTCGTTTGCCTGAATCGACAGCCTTTGCTCTGACAACCCTGACTCCAACAATCACTAACAAACAGGATAATTTCATGAAACCTCGTTCCCTGGCGCTGGCATGCGCAACGCTAGTCTATCTAAGCGGCTGCAGCGGCGGCGGCAATTCGTCTGCCATAGGCGGCGCCACGGTAAGCGGCGTCGCTGCGAGCGGTAAAGCCTTGGCAGGCGTCACCGTCACCATCACCGACAGCAGCGGCCAGAACGTACAGACCACGCTGACCGACGCCAACGGCAATTTCAGCCTGACGCTCATAGGCAGTGCGCCCTTCATCCTGACCGCGCCATTTAACGACGCCGACGGCAGCGCCGCCACCCTGTCCTCCGTCATCAATCCGAGTTCCGCCGGCAGCACGGTGCGCGCCAATCTGAATCCGCTGACCTCGCTGATCACCCAGCGCGTACTCGGCCTGATCCCGAACGGCAGCCCGAGCGCGGCGCAAATCAGCGCCGCCAAAATCAGCGCCGCCAGCATCTCGCAGGCAGTCAACGACGTCTCCTCGCCGCTGCAACCCTTGTTCACTGCGCTCGGCGTTCCTGCCAGTGAAACCAGCGATCCGATCGGCAACACGGTATACCAGGCCAGCGCCAGCGATCCGCTCGACAACCTGTTCGACCTGGCCCGCTTCACCGTGCATACCGGCCAGATCGCGGTCGGCGCCGACGCCAACCGGGCGCTGCTGACGATTCCGGTCAGTGGCAATATCAGCGGCACGCTGCCGGCCAGCGCGATCCAGTCGCTAGTAGCGCTGAACAATGGCCCGACCACCACTCCGATCCAGAACGTCATCGTGGTGGTCGGTGAAAACCAGACCTTCGATGCAGTATTTGGCGCGTACCAGCCGCCACAAGGGCAGACAGTGAAGAATTTGCTGTCCCAAGGCATCATCAACGCCGATGGCACGCCCGGCCCGAACTTCAGCCTGGCGCTGCAAAACCAGGGCGCAACCCAGACTACCTATACCATCAACCCGGCCCGCGCCGGCGCCTACGCCACGCTGCCGCAACCGACCGCGATCGGCGAACTCACGCCGCCCACCTTCCAGGATCCGGGCGGCGTGCCGGATACCCGCTTCCCCGGGAATCTGCCGAGCGGGCCGTTCCAGCTCACCAAATATGTTCCTTACGGCACTGCCAACAGCGCCCAGACCGGCGATCCGGTGCACCGTTTCTTCCAGATGTGGCAGCAGACCGGCGGCGATAATTCCAAGCTCGATCTGTTTACCTGGGTTGCCGCCAGCGTCGGCATGGGCGGCGACACCAAAGGCGTCACGCCCGCCAATCCTGGCCAGGGCGGCGAGCTGATGGGCTTCCTCAATATGGCCAGCGGCGATGCGCCGTTCTTCAAATCGCTGGCGCAGCAATATGCCTTGAGCGATAACTACCATCAAGGCATCATGGGCGGCACCGGCGCCAATTTCTTCACCATCGCCACCGGCGATCTGCCGTACTTCAATAGCGGCGGCGCGGCGGGCGTACCGCCGGCGAACCAGATCGAGAACCCGAATCCGCTGGCGCAAACCCCGAATTTCTATATCCAGGACGGCTATCAGGGCGGGTCTTACGTCAACTGTTCCGACGCCGGCCAGCCTGGCGTTGGCGCTATCTTGAATTTCCTCGGCGCTAAAAAGGTCAAGAGCAATTGCGACGCCGGCAAATATTACCTCGTCAATAATTACAATCCCGGCTACGACATGAACGGCGCGCCGCAGCCGATCGGCCCTAACAATTACAATTACCCGCCGCAAACCGTGCCCACCATCGGCGAAGGATTGGCCAAGAAAAACGTCGGCTGGAAATGGTATACCGGTGGCCGCGACATAGCCGACGTGACGGCAGACGCCGCCGCTCTTGGCTTCTCGGCCGCGGTTGCCCAAGCCGTGCAATACAACGCCATCGGCGATCCGTTGGTAGCCTCCAGCAATGTCATGAACGGCAGCCTGAAATCGAATCTGGCCGGCCTGACTACGTTCTATGGCGACGTCGCCAAAGGCACTTTGCCGGCGGTATCGTTTGTGGTGCCGAAAAACCTCGACAGCGGCCATCCCGGCTATTCCGCACCAGCCCGCTATGAAGCGTTCCTGCAAGACCTGATCGCCAAGGTCAAGGCCAATCCGACGCTATGGGCGCATACCGCGATCCTGGTCACCACCGATGAAGGCGGCGGCCACTTCGATAGCGGCTACATCCAGAACGTCGATTTCTTCGGCGACGGCCCGCGCATTCCGTTCCTGCTGGTATCGCCTTACGCCCGCAGCGGCTTCGTCGATCACACTTACTACGATCACTCGTCCGTGTTGAAATTCATCGAACGCAACTGGCGCCTGCCACCGCTCTCGCCGCGCAGCCGCGACAACCTGCCCAACCCGGTCAGCCTCGCCGCCGATCAATACCGCCCGGTCAACACCACCGCCATCGGCGACCTGATGGCGATGTTCAACTTCTAAGCACCCATCAATTGGGGTCAGAGTCGAATAAATAAGCAAATTAATTTGACTCTGACCCCAATTGAATTATTGAAATGGATTGAAAGTTTTGAGTAGCAATCTTGGTTGGCTGGTTGGTAAACACTGGCGTGCCGGTGTGGCGCTGTTGGCGGCTGCGCTGCTGGGCGGCTGTCACGACGCCGAAACGCCGGCGCGGGTTACGCATGCGGATGCTGCCGTAGCGGCGCCCGCTGCAGCGCCGGCGACGGTAAAACCGTCCTTGAAAAGGTGGGTGCGTTACCCTGAGCCGCCGGCTGCCTTGAGCGCGGCGGCGAGCCTGGGGAAACAACTATTTTTCGATGCTTCGTTGTCGGCTTCGGGCAAAATGTCTTGCGCCACCTGCCATAGTCCCGATCATGCTTACGGTCCGCCCAACGGCCTGGCGGTGCAACTGGGCGGCGCCGACATGCAACGGCAAGGCACACGCGCCGTGCCATCCTTGCGCTACCTGGGCTTCACTCCCAAGTTCACGCGCCACTACTATGTGCCGGGGCCGGACGAGACCGAGGACGAAGGCCCTACCGGCGGCTTTACCCACGATGGCGCGGTTGATTCGCTGCATGAGCAGGCGCTGATTCCGCTGCTCAACGTCAATGAAATGGCCATGCCAAATCCGGCTGCGGTGGTCGCCAGATTGCAGAAGGCGGCCTATGCCGAACAGTTCCGGCAAGTCTATGGCGTCGACATTTTCGAGCATCCTGCGGCAGCGCTGCAACAGGCGACGCTGGCGCTGGAGGCGTTCCAGACCGAGGACCCGAGCTTCCATCCCTACACCAGCAAATTCGATGCGGCGATGGCCGGCAACGCCGACTTCACGCCCGCCGAATTGCGCGGTTACGGTTTGTTCAATAATCCCAACAAGGGCAATTGCGCCAAGTGTCATATCGATACGCCGGGGCCGGGAGGGCGGCCGGCGCAATTTACCGATTTCGGTTTCCAGGCGCTGGGCGTGCCGCGCAACCCGGAGATCGCTGCAAACCGCAATCCGAAGCACGCCGATCTCGGCATCTGCGGCCCTGACCGCAAGGACATGGCGCAGGAAGCGGAGTTCTGCGGCATGTTCAAATCACCCACCTTGCGCAATGTGGCGACGCGCGAAGTGTTCTTCCATAACGGCCGTTTCCACACGCTGCAAGACATGCTGCATTTTTATGTGGAACGCGATACCGATCCCGCCAAGTGGTATCCGAAAGTGAAAGGCAAGGTCATCAAATTCGACGATCTGCCACCGCGTTATCGCGCCAACATCGATAGCCTGGACGCGCCGCTGAACCGCAAGGCAGGCGACGCGCCGGCCCTGAACGAGGAAGAAATCGGCGATCTGATCGCTTTCCTGAAAACCCTCAACGACGGTTATTCGGCCAGGTCTGGCGCTGCACGCAGCGAGTGACGCCGTCAGGGATGCTGCGCGGGCGCCAGCGGATACGGTGGTTTGCTGTCACCCGGCCGGCGCAGGTTAACGATCACTCGCTCCACATCGGGTTCGGTCCGGACAAAGGCTTCCAGCGCGGCGGCATCGATAACCCGATCCGCGCTGCAACCCTCGACCCAGACGAAGCGGCGCTGGAACGTCAGCCACAGGCTGCTGTTACGGGCGAATCCCGGCTCGGCGGCAAAATGCGCCTGTACCGAGCGGGCAATCGGCGCATCGTATAGATAGGAGTTAGGTTTGCCGCATTTGCCGGCCAGCCAGCAGGTGGTGCCGCGTTCAGTGCGCCAATGCGATTCTTTACGCGCTTCTTCTGCGCTGACCAGCGGCCCCAGCGGCTGTGGACAATCCGGTACGGCGCTGCGCACCTGGATGAAGGGATCGTTGAACCAGTTTTTCAGGATTTCGCTGTTGGCCGACGTCGTCGTCGCCATCATGCCGGCCGCCGCCAGCCATATCGGCAAGCCGTATCGCAAGCGAAGCGGTCGTGACATACCGGGCCTCCTGAAAATCATGACATCGCTACGGCAAGAGTCATCTGGGGTCAGAGTCGACTTTCGCAGTGTTTCATCGCGAAACTCGACTCTGACCCCACATGACGGATTCGGAGAAAAACAGAGCGCACTACGCGGTTTTGTTCTTTTTAACGATGAGTCAGTACTCCGTGGCCCGCTAAGTGGGGTCAGAGTGAAGTTTCTGCAAAAAGCGCGCAGAAATTTCACTCTGACCCCAGTTAGCTGCGTTTGTTAAGCGCAATCGGGCTAGGGCGTTGTCATGCGCATTGTCATGTTTCATGAAATTCTCATTAAGCCGCAAACTTGTCCGTCGCCAGAATCAGCTGATGCAGAATACCCGGTTCACTATACGCGTGCCCGGCGTCCGCCACCATGTGCAGTTCCGCCTCAGGCCAGGCTTTGTGCAAGGCCCATGCGGTGCTCGGCGTGCAGCAGACGTCGTAGCGTCCTTGCACGATGACGCCAGGAATGTTGCGCAGTTGCGCCACATCGCGCAGCAACTGGCCGTCTTCAAAAAAGCAGCCGTGGGTGAAATAGTGATTTTCGATGCGGGCAAAGGCGATCGCAAATTCCGGTTCGTCGTGGGCCTCGGCCAGCGCCGGATCGGGGATCAGCTTGACCGTGCTGCCTTCCCACACGCTCCAGGCTTTTGCCGCTGCCAGCTTGGCGATTTCATCAGTGCCGGTCAGGCGGCGGCTGTAGGCGGCCACCATGTCATGCCGCTCAGCCGGCGGAATCGGCGCCAGGAAATCTTCCCACTTGTCCGGGAACTGGCGCGATGCGCCGTCCTGGTAATACCACTGCACTTCTGCATGGGTGCCGGTAAATATGCCGCGCAACACCAGTTCGCTGACATGCTGCGGATGCTTCTCGGCGTAGGCCAGAGCCAAAGTGCTACCCCAGGAACCGCCGAACACCAGCCATTTTTCAACGCCAAGCATCTCGCGCAAGCGCTCGATATCGGCCACCAGATCCCAGGTTGTGTTGGCTTCCAGATTAGCGTGCGGCGTCGAACGCCCGCAACCGCGTTGATCGAACAACATGACGCAATATTTTTCCGGATTGAACAGACGCCGATGATCGGCGTTGCAGCCGCCGCCAGGGCCGCCATGCAGGAAGACCGCAGGCTTGCCGTCCGGGTTGCCGCACAATTCCCAATAAACACTATGGCCGTCGCCAACTTCCAGCAAGCCGGATTTGAATGGTTCCAGCGGCGGATAAAGACCGCGTAATGGGGAAGCAACGGGGGCCTCAACGGGAGATGGCACGGCAGGCTGCGCAGCGGATAGGCTGTTGGTCATGGCATTGTTTCCTTTTGGGAGAGAAATGACTGCTTGTAAAACGATGATCATAAGCAAGTCTGGCGTTGCCGTCCAGCCGGGTGCTGCGGTACAGCGGAATCAGGCGCTTGCTGTCTGCGTACAGAGCTGGCGCCAGCGATTTCGATAACGATCCCATCCGGAGATGGCAAGCGGCGCAACCGGCTGCCGCACCACCTCGCGCTGCCGGCCCCAGTGACGCAACAGCCAGCCGCCATAGGTGGTGCCGCTGCTGTCGTCGGATACGAACACTGTCTGCTGCGGCCGCAGCCCCGCTAGCAAAGCGGCGAAATGCGGATTACCGGTAAAGCTGCCTTCGATCACCAGCGCGCCTTCGGCATGCAGGACGTCCAGACAGTAATCGGTCATCAAGACGCAATATAAAGTGGCCAGCGCGTAACGCTGGCGGGGTGTCTGCGGCGTCTTGCCGACGATGCTGCCGCTGCGGCCATAAAACGGCCCGCCGGCGCTGGCGAAACAAGGCAGGGCCAAGCTGCCTTGATCGATCAGCAACTGCAAATCGGCGATCGTGCAAATCTCGGCAACCGCAGCGGCGCCGGCCAGCTCGGCAAACTCGCGGCCGCCCATGAAACGCATGCACGCCACCGCTTGTCCCAGCACGTCGACGTTGGCCAGCATGTCGGCCGACTCTTGCAACAGGCCCAGATCGCCATCGAGCGCGGCGGCGATGACCCAGGTGCCGGTTGACAGCACGGTGCGCGGCGTATTGCGGCCTAAGTCAGGGTTGCAGAGCGGCCTGTTGACCGGGTTGCACACGTACTGCAGCAAGGAGGCGTTGCTATCGTGGATGCCGCACAGAATCTGGCATTCCGGCCTCACACCGGTCGCTGCCGCCAGCGCTGGATGCACCGTGCCAAGCGCCGCCCAGGCCGGATATTGCGGCGGCAGCAGGGCGTTCCATTGCAGGCGATCGACCAGGCTGGAAGGGCGTCCGGCCAATGGCTGCCAGAGATCGGTGTGACAGCCCATCGAAGTCACCTCGGTCGCCGCCACCCCGCACAAACGCCAGGCCCAGTACTGTGGATAGGCCAGGATATGGCGGGCGCGGGCGAACTCGGCGGGATAAGTGCGCGCCAGCCAATATAGTTGCCGCCCCAGGTTCAAGCCGGTCGGCAACGAGGGCGAATAGGTTTCGGCGAAAGGCGGGCGTAGCGCTTCATAATCCGCATCCAGCTGCGGATCGAGTGCGAACTCATAATCCAGCACCGGCAATACCAGCCCGTGCTCATCCACCAGCGCGGCGGTAGCGCCGTGGGTAATCGGCACGATGACTGTGATACCCGCCAGCGTTGAAAAATCACGCAGGGTGGCCAGCAGCCAGGCCCAGATACCATCCACATCGTGCCGCGCATACCGATAGGGGCCGCCATGCAGCGGCTGATTGGGCCGCCGCCGCTCCGCCAGAGTATTGCCGGCGGCGTCCAGCAGGCTCAGTTTGAGATTGGTCTTGCCGATGTCCAGAACTGCCAGTGCGTCTTGCATATTGTGATTCAATCAATCCAGGTGAAACATGGGCGTCAAAGGCAGGCTGAGCGGCGCCGAATCCAGCCCGGGACCGGTTTCCATCAGGTCGGCCATGCTGTCCCACCAGCGCCGCATCAGCGGATGGCTGGGCAAGTCGTCCATGCGATGATTTTCGGTGCGGCGCAATACCGCAAACAGCGCGCCACTCTGCGGTTCCAGGAAAATGCTGTAATCGCGGATTCCTGCATCCCGCAGCAGGGCGCTCAGCTCAGGCCAGATAGCATCGTGCCTGGCTTTGTAGGCGTCGATATGGCCTGGCTTGAGTTGCATTTTGAAAGCGATTTGTTGCATGCCTGACCTTAGTGAAAATGTGATCGTGGGTTCAAACTACCTGCACCGTTTCCATTCCGAGCAAGGCGCCCAGTTTCTTGATGCGGTCAGCTAAATGGCCGACGCCAATCGCGCAGTGATGCGCCGGGCCTTGTGCGTTCCAGTCTTCGACAAAACGACGCGCGCCGCAGGCAAAACGATAGCGCGTATTGGTATTGCCGATGGCCAGGGTCGGCCCCGGCACCGCTTCGGCTTGCGCGCATAACAGCATCAGCTTGCCGCCGCTTTGTTCCAGCACCGACAACAATGTCACCGGGCCGTAGCGCAACTGCATCTCGACGCTCAAGCCGGCGCCAACCTTGCCGTGATACACCTGCAGCGGCCTGACCTTGGTCTTGCCCTCGGCAATGCGGCTGTGACCGGGGCCGTCATGCCCCATCAGCACCACGTCATCCTTGAAATCGATGGCAAAAAATTCGGTGAACGAGCCGCCGGCGCCGAAAGCGTCCATGATTTTCATCGCCTGCACATTCTTGACTTCGTATTCGCCGGCGATCGCGACGCCGCCGGAGGTCAGCAACGACGCTCCCAATATCATCGAGGTGATGACATCTTCATGTTCGTGGCCCGGCAGCGATTCGTAGTAATACGCCATCGAGCCCAGCTGATGCTGCTCGACCAGCCGCTCCAGCGCCACCGAGGTCCTGGCGGCGCGCGCCAGCTCCAGCGGATCGCAATCGTGCTGGATCTCGAACTCTTCGGCAAACAGCGTCAGCCGCTGCTGCACATCCGCCGCCGTCACCTGCCGCCGCAGCGCCGCCAGCTGGTCGATCTCCAGCATCTCGATATGGCCGCCGAAGGTAGTGCATTGCAAGGTCAGGTCGCTATAGATATCCAGCATGCCGTTGTAATAGCGCCCCATCAGGCCGAGCCGGTTGTGCGCCATGCAGTGGGCGACGCCGGCTGCCGCCAGCCAAGCGTCGACTTCCAGCCAGACTTGCGGATCACCGTTCAGCACGCCGGTGATCTGGTGAAAGGGCAGCCCGGCGCGCTTGAAAACATTGGCCAGCTCCGGCACCGGGCAGGCGCCGCAATAGGCCAGCCATTCGCCGGTCATCTGGCGTCGATCCATGCGATTCAAACGGTCGTAATCGAGCGCCGCCTCGGGCTGCAGGTTCAGGATCACGACCGGCGCCCCGGCCCGCTGCACCACAGGCAGCACGGTCGACGACAATGCGTAGGTGGTGGCGTAGAGGAAAATCAGGTCGACATCGGCCTGCCTGAAAGCATGTCCTGCGACCAGCGCCTTGTCCGGGTTGTCGATCATGCCGAGATTGACCACCTCTACCTCGGGCCGGCTCAGTTGCTGCTGCACCTGATCGATATAGCCAATCAGGCGCTGCTCCAGCCCGTCGAACTGCGGCCAGTAAGTGGCGTGGCCGATGCCGAACAAGCCGATTTTCAAGCGTTGTTTTTGCATGAGCGTCAGTAGTTGAATTCGTCGATATTCGCCGTCGTAAACGTGGTCGGCAAACCGAGGATCACTTCACCATTGACGCCTATCGTGTACTTGCCCAGTTTACCGGCTGTGAAAGTCTCACCCTGCTTGCCGCTGATATTGCCCGAGGCCAGTTGCGCCGCGGCATAGGCGGCCAGGTAACCGAGGTCTTTCGGATTCCATAACTGAAAGGCCTGGACGGTGCCGTTCTTGATGAACTCGCGCATTTGATTCGGCGTACCGAGGCCGGTGATAATCACCTTGCCCTTGGATGGCGAGGTCGACAAATAGCGCGCTGCGGCCGAGATGCCAACCGTGGTCGGTGAGATGATGGCTTTCAGATCGGGATAAGCTTGCAGCAAGCCCTGGGTCTCGACGAAGGATTTTTGATCGTCGTCATTGCCGTAGGCAACCTTCACCAGCTGCATGTCCTTGTATTCCGGTTTTTTCAACTCCACTTCCATCCACTTGATCCAGGTGTTTTGGTTGGTAGCGTTGGGCGTCGCCGACAGGATTGCGAATTTACCCTTGCCGCCCATCAGCTTGGCCAGCAACTGCACCTGCGAACGGCCGATGCCCTCGCTATCGGCCTGGTTGATGAACATCGCCCGGCCCTCGACACCGACATCGGAATCAACGGCAACCACCTTGATGCCTTGCGCAGCGGCTTTTTTCAGATAGGGCAGTATGGCGTTGGGATCGTTGGCCGAGATCACAATCGCATTTTGTTTTTGCGTGATCAGGGTATTGATGTAAGACACTTGCGAAGACGCGCCGGCGTCGGAGGCGCCGACCATCTTGCCGCTGCCCTTGAATTCCTTGACGCCCTCGGTCACGCCGCTGCCGGTAATCACGCTGTAAGGGTTATTGATCTGCTTGGGCAGAAAAGCGACTTTCAAGCCGGGCTTGATTTCTTGCGCCTGCACTGTCAACCCCGCCATGCATAGGACTGCCATGCCGAAAATGAGCGCTACCGTTTTCAAATTGCATTTCATGATTGATGTCTCCTTTGGTTTTTTGAACTTTTTTTACTGATGAGGCTGATAGCCTTGCCGCTTGCGCTATCAGGTAATGACCGCCGCTGCAGTTTTGCGGCGTGATTCTTTCCAGCGTGAGATCAGATTCGGTAACAGCACCGATGACAGCAACAGCAAACCGGTAACGATGGTGAGGATTTCGTTGGAGACGTCGTATAGGGTCAAGGCGTTGTTCAAGACACCCATGATCAGCAAGGCCAGCAGCACCCCGGTGACACTGCCGCGACCGCCGAAAATACTGACGCCGCCGAACAGCACCGCCGCCACCACGCTCAACTCGAAGCCCATGCCGTTATCCGCGCGGGCGCTGGAAAAGCGCAGGGTGTAGACAATCCCGGCCAGCGCACTCATGGCTCCCGACAAGACAAACAGCCAGAACTTGCTGCGCGCAACGTTGATGCCGGAAAATTCGACAGCGGTGTGGTTAGCCCCGATTGCGTACACCATGCGGCCGAAGCCGCTGTGATGCAGCAGCAGGATGAACGCCAGCGCCAGCGGGATGATCAGGAAAACATAAGTCAGCGGCAGGAATGTGCCATCCCAGTTATTCATGGCGAACTCGGTATAAGCCTGCGGAAAACTGGCGACCGCCTGATCACCCAGCATGATGTAGGTAATGCCACGGAACAGCGCCATGGTGCCGATCGTCACCGCCAGCGACGGCAGCCGCAAACGCGTCACCAGCAAGCCGTTGAAAGCACCGGCGGCAATCCCCATCAGCATCACCAGCAACAGCGTCAGCGGCATCGGCACGCCGGCCTGCCACAACACGCCGAGCAAGCCGCTGGCCATGCCGAGTATCGACGCCACCGACAGATCGATTTCGGCCGCCACCACCAGCAATGTCAGGCCCAGCGCCATGAGTGCGTATTCGGAAATCCCGGCTAGCAGATTGCCAAGATTATCGTTGCTGAGAAACGCCGGCGACAGCGCATGGCCGAAGATCAGGCTGAGCGCCAGCATCAGCACTAGCATGCGGTCCCATGAAAGAGAGAAACGCCGCTTACCGGGTTTATCGGATTTGATGCCAGGCAGCGCACTAGACATGATTATTCCTCCGCACGGTTTGCCGGGCCAACATGCGCGACAACAGGGTATCGCCGGTAATCGCCAGCAGGATCAGCGCGCCCTGGATCGCCAGCTGCCAAAATCCCGACACATGCAAGATCACCAGGGCGCTGGCGATCACCGCCAGCAGCAAGGCCCCCAGCGCCGCCCCCAGCACACTGCCAGAACCGCCGGCAATCGAAACGCTGCCAACCACCGCCGCTGCCACCACCTGCAATTCGATACCGTTACCGCTGCTGGCGTTCACCGAACCGAAGCGCGCCAGCCACAGCACACCGGCTAGACCTGCGATGGCGCCGCACAACAGGAAGCCGGAAAATTCGCGATAGGCGACATTGATCCCGGCCAGGCGCGCGCCTTCATGATTGGAGCCGATTGCATAAAACTCGCGGCCGCCACGGAAATTTTTCAAGTAATACGCCAGCAACAGCAACAGGCCAAACGCGATCATCGCCATATACGGCAAACCCAGAAAACTGCCGGAGCCGAGCACGGCAAAATTTTCGGGCAGGACGGTGGCGTTGATCTCGCGGCCGCCGACCCAGGCATAATCGATGCCGCGAAAAATGTACAAGGTGCTGAGCGTCGCCACCAGTGATGGCACCCGGCCCCAGGTCACCAGCAAACCGTTGACGGCGCCGGCCAGCAAGCCGATCAAGACGCCGATAGCGATCGCCGCCGCCACCGGCACATGGGGGAAACGGCTAAACAGATCGCCGACCAGGAAGGCGCTCAAACCGAGCGTCGAGCCGATCGACAGATCGATATGGCGCATCAGCATCACCACCGTCAGGCCGACCGTCAGCAAGGCGATGATGGAGACATTCAAGATGATGTCCTTGATACTTTGCGCGCTGAGGAAATTGGGGTGCACCAGTGAGGTACCAAGCACGATAACCAACAGCACCGCGCTCAGGCTGGCTTCGCGGTGGCGCAGCAGCCAGCCCAGCCAACGCTGTGATTGCGCTGGTTGCGGCGGCTTGACCGGCAAACTCAATATGTTTTCCATAGTCATACGACACTTTCCTCTTGTCCCAAGGCGGCTGCCATGATGGTTTCCTCGTTCATCTGATCGCGGCTCAGTTGCGCCGCGATCCGGCCTTCATTGAGCACGATCACGCGGTGCGCCATGCCCAGCACTTCCGGCAGCTCGGACGAAATCATCAGTACCGCCAGGCCTTGCTCCAGCAATTGCGCGATGGTGTGATACACCTCGGCCTTGGCGCCGACGTCGATGCCGCGCGTCGGTTCGTCGATGATCAGTACACTGGGGCCGGTTGCCAGCCATTTGGCCAACACCACTTTTTGCTGATTGCCGCCGGACAGCGTAGCGACGTTAGCGCCGTAGTCATGCGCCTTGAGCTTGAGCTTTTTACCCCACTCGGCGGAGGTCTGCATTTCATCGGCGACCCGCATAAAGCCGCAGTGCGACAGACGTCGGATCATGGTCAAGGTCGCATTGCGGGCGATCGACGCGGTCATCACCAAGCCTTGCTGACGCCGGTCTTCCGGCACCAGCGCCAGGCCGGCATCCACCGCTGCGCCCGGATGGCCGAGATTAAGCGGCAAGCCATTGATCCAGACCTCACCGGCATCGGCCGCATCGATGCCGAAAATCGCCCGCGCCACTTCCGAGCGGCCGGCGCCGACCAGGCCGGCCAGCGCCACGATCTCGCCCTTGCGCACTTCGAAGCTGATGTCCTTGAATACGCCGCGCCGGCTCAAACCCTTAACCTTCAACGCTACCGCGCCGGGAACGGTATCCGGGCGCGGATAATAATTGCCGAGATCGCGGCCGACCATATGCCGCACGATCAGCTCCGCATCCATCTGCGCAGTCAGGCCGGTCATTACAAAAGCACCGTCGCGCATGATGGTCAGGCGCTGGGTCAAAGCAAACACTTCTTCCAGCCGATGGGTGATGAACAGCAGCGCCACACCCTGTTCGCGCAAACGACGGACGATGGCGAACAGGCGTTCGACTTCCAGCTTGGAGAGCGCCGCGGTGGGCTCGTCCATGATCAGGATATGTGCCTGCTGCGAGAGCGCCTTGGCGATTTCAACCACCTGCTGATCGGCAATCGACAAGCCTTGCACGATGCGCGCCGGGTCCAGGCTCACGCCCATCCGCTGCAATAACTTCTCAACCTCGGCGCTCATGGCGCGATGCTGCAGGCGGCCGAAGCGGTCGGTCAACTGCCGCCCCATGTAAATGTTTTCGGTGATCGACAATGCCCCGAACAGCGTCGGTTCCTGGTAAATCACGGCGATGCCGGCTCGCCGCGCATCAGCCGGAGTCTTGAAACTGACCGCTCTGCCGTCAACCTTCAGCACGCCAGCGTCAGGTGCATGGACACCGGCCAGGATTTTGACGATAGTCGATTTGCCGGCGCCGTTTTCACCCAGCAAGGCATGCACCTCGCCCGGCAGCATGTGCAGCCGGGCGTCGCGCAGCGCCGCCACCGCACCGAACGATTTACGCGCGGCCAGCAATTCCAGAGCCGGCGCGAGATTTGGCGTCAATGCGGTTGACGCCGCAATTGCTTGCATCATTGCTTGCTTCCTCAAATAGGGAGATGATCGATGGAATCAGCTCAGCGCATGCGCCAGCTCATGTGCCACATCGGGCGCAACACCGCGATCCGGCATCACGGTAATCACCTTGACGCCGGACTGCTCCAGCATCTGCACCGCGCCATCCGTCACATTGGTATCGGTAATCAAACAAGAAACCTGGCCCAAACCGCACAGTATCAAGCCGGCTTTCTTTGAAAATTTCGAGCTATCCATCAATACGATCAGTTGCTCGGCCTGGCTCAGCAAGCGCTTCTCCGCCTGGATCAGGAGCGGATCGGCTTCCATCAAACCCAGCGACGACAAACCGTACACGCCCATGAACATTTTGCCGGCGTAGTGATGCTGGGTGATGTCGTTGTCGAAAGGGCTAAGGATGACGTTTTGTTCGCGATAAATCTGACCGCCGGGAACGATGATTTCATTCTCGCTGGTGGTCAGCAGACGTTCCGCCATCAGGAAGGAATTGGTCAGGATTTTCAGACGTTTCTCAGCCAGGAATTCCGCCATCATGAAGGTAGTTGTACCGCCATTGATGATGATGGTTTCGCCATCGGCGCACAGACTGGCGGCACAGCGCGCGATGGCGCGCTTTTGTTCGGGGAAACGCTTGAGACTATTCTGAAACGTATCACCCGACAGCGAGAAATTGTTCTTCTTCGGCTGCAACAGTTCGGCGCCGCCGCGCACCCGGTTCAGCAACTTGCGTTCCGCCAGCCAGGCGATGTCGCGCCGCACGGTGGCGGGCGAGGCATTCAGCCAGCCGCCCAACTGTTCGACACTGGCGCTGCTGTGCTCGGCCAGTAAGCCCAGCAAGCCTTTGCGCCGCTTGTGATTGATCATTTGTCGGTCTCCATGAAGCTATCGCAGTACGCTCTCGGCAGAGCATTTCATGCTTTGTATTTATGACTCAAGGCTAAGCACTCATCAAAAACAAGTCAACGCTCAATCAATCAACTTGATGATTATTTGAGTTTCGCTCAGCAAGTTGATTGGAGATCGATTGACACTGATTTTCAGCTGCTTTCTACTGGAGACTCTGCAATTGCATGCGCGCTTGATCGATGCAAGCGCGAGCAATCCACCTTTTTCACGCCTCTTTCATTGACTAATCAAAACCTGGAGATCCATATGAGCCTGTCGCCGACACCACAACCGCTTGTTTCCGATTGGGACGACAGCTACGCCGCCCAGCTTAGCGAGCCGGAATTGCTGCTGTACCGCTCCAATCTGCTGGGCGCCGACAAGGCCATCACCAACTTCGGCGGCGGCAACACCTCGGCCAAGATCGTGATGACCGATCCGCTCACGGGCGCCACAGCGGAAGTGTTGTGGGTCAAGGGCTCCGGCGGCGATCTGGGCAGCATCAGGCTGGATGGTTTTTCCACCTTGTACATGGATAAATTACAGGCCCTCAAAGCGCGCTATCGCGGCCTCGAACATGAGGATGAGATGGTTGGCTATCTGCCGCATTGCACTTTCGATCTGAATCCGCGCGCGGCCAGTATCGACACCCCTTTGCACGCTTATATCCCGCAGCGCCACGTCGATCACATGCACCCCGACGCCCTGATCGCGATTGCCGCCTGCAAGAACAGCCAGGCGCTCACGCAAAACATTTTTGAAGGCGAACTGGGCTGGTTGCCTTGGCAACGTCCCGGCTATGATCTTGGCTTGAAACTCGAACAACTGGCACAAGCTCAGCCGCAACTGAAAGGTATCGTGCTGGAAGGCCACGGCTTGTTTACCTGGGGCGATTCCGCCAAATCCTGTTACCTGACCACGCTCGCCATCATCCGCCGCGCCACTGCCTGGCTGGCCGCCAACAGCAAAGCGCCAGCCTTCGGCGGCAGCAGCTGCGAACCGCTGACAGCACCGCAACGCAGCGCACTGGCGGCGCGCCTGATGCCTGTGTTGCGCGGCAAGATCGGCCAGCAGGAAGGAAAACTCGGCCATTTCGACGATAGCGCCGCCGTGCTGGAATTCGTTTGCAGCCGCCAATTGCTGCCGCTGGCAGCGCTCGGCACCTCCTGCCCGGATCATTTCCTTCGCACCAAGATCAAGCCGCTGGTGCTCGATTTCGATCCAAAGGAACAGGATTTCGAGCGTCTGTTGCAGGGACTCGTGCAGGGACTCGATAATGCTCTCGACGCCTACCGCGCCGACTACAGCGCCTATTACCAACGCTGCAAACGCGCCAACAGTCCGGCCATGCGCGACGCCAATCCGGTGATTTACCTGATCCCCGGAGTCGGCATGCTGTCCTTCGCCAAGGACAAGGCGACGGCGCGCATCGCCGGCGAGTTTTATGTCAATGCGATCAACGTCATGCGCGGCGCCAGCGCGGTCGACACCTATGTCGGCTTACCCGAACAAGAAGCTTTCGATATCGAATACTGGTTGCTGGAAGAAGCCAAACTGCAACGCATGCCGAAGCCGAAAAGCCTGGCAGGACGCATCGCCCTGGTCACCGGCGGCGCCGGCGGCATCGGCCAGGCAGTAGCGCGCCAGTTGCTGCAAGAGGGCGCTTGCGTAATGCTGACCGATATCGACAGCGCCGCGCTGGAAGCCGCGCAGCAGGATTTGTGCAAGCAGGCCGGCCCCGACAACCTGGCCGTGATACGCGGCGACATCACCAGCGAAGCCGAAGTGGAACAAGTGTTGAACGCGGTGACGCAGCGCTTCGGTGGCATCGATTTGCTGGTATCGAACGCCGGCATCGCCTCCGCCGCACCACTGGAAGACACCAGTCTGGAACTCTGGCAACGCAATTTGTCGGTGCTGGCGACCGGTTATTTCCTGGTCAGCCGTGCCGCCTTCCGCTTGATGAGCCAGCAAAAACTGGGCGGCAGCATGGTGTTCGTCGCCAGCAAGAATGGGCTGGTGGCGTCGGCCGGCGCTTCCGCCTACTGCACCGCCAAGGCTGCCGAAATCCACCTGGCGCGCTGCGTTGCGCTGGAAGGCGCGCCGCACGGGATACGCGTCAATGTCGTCAATCCGGATGCGGTGATTCGCGGCTCGCGCATCTGGGATGGCAAGTGGAAAGAAGAACGTGCTGCTTCCAATAAAATCGAAACGGAAAATATCGAAGATTTCTATCGTCAGCGCAGCATGTTGAAGCGCAGCGTTTTACCGGAAGATATTGCCGAGGCGGTGTATTTTTTCGCCAGCGATAAATCTGCGAAATCCACCGGAAATATTCTGAATGTGGATGCAGGGAATGCGGCTGCATTCACACGTTAACCTCGCACGCTAACCTCACACGTTGAAAATACATCCAGATAGATAACGATCAAAGAACAGGAGACCTCATGTCGTACGCCATCAATCAAAATTTCATCGCCGAACACAACGCCAAGCACGCCGCGGAGGTTCAAGCTGACTACGACGCCTTAGCGACATCGTTGGCGCGGCGCGGCCAGGATATCGAAGCGCTGACAGCATTGGCGCAGACTTTCGCCGTCGCCTTGCCGAGCTGGGGCGTCGGCACCGGCGGCACCCGTTTCGCCCGTTTTCCCGGCGTCGGCGAACCGCGCAATGTCTTTGAAAAGCTCGAAGATTGCGCCACCATCCATCAATTGACACGCGCCACGCCGGCCATCTCACTGCATTTCCCTTGGGATAGCACCAGCGATCCACGTGCATTGCGCGAACTGGCCGACGGTTACGGTTTGCACTTCGATGCGGTCAATTCCAACACCTTCCAGAACCAGCCCGGGCAAACCCATTCCTACAAATTCGGCAGCCTGACCGCCACCAGCGCCGTGGTACGCGAGCAAGCGGTCACGCATAACATCGCCTGCATAGAATTGGGCCGGGCGCTAGGTTCGAAGGCGTTGACCGTCTGGGTCGGCGACGGCGCCAACTTCCCGGGCCAGCACAATCTGCGCCAGACGCTGGAACGCTATCTCGACAGCATGCGCCACATTTATGCTGCGCTGCCACCGGACTGGCAAGTGTTGATCGAACACAAATTGTTTGAACCGGCCTTCTACGCCACCACGATTGCCGACTGGGGCACCAGCTTCGCTTGCGCCACCGAGCTTGGGCCGCAGGCAAAATGCCTGGTCGATCTCGGCCATCACGCACCGAATACCAATATCGAAATGATCGTGGCGCGCCTGGCGCAATTCGGCAAACTGGGCGGCTTCCATTTCAACGACAGCAAATACGGCGACGACGATCTCGACGCCGGCAGCATCGATCCGTTTCAGTTATTCCTGGTATTCAATGAACTGGCTGACGCCCATGTGCGTGCCGGCGACAGCTTCCGGCCGGCGTACATGCTGGATCAATCGCACAATGTCACCGACCCGGTGGAAAGCCTGATCAACAGCGCGATCGAAGTGCAACGGGCGTTTGTCCAGGCAGCCCTGACCGATCGTCAGGCGCTGGCTTTCCATCAAGAGAGCAACGATGCGCTGATGGCGGCGCAAACCCTGAAGCAAGCGTTCCGCACCGACGTCGGGCCGATACTGGCGATGGCTCGCCTGCGCAGCGGCGCGGCGCTTGATCCGATTGCCTGCTACCGGCAGAGCGCTTATCGCGATAACAAACGGGAAGAGCGGCCGGCGAAGGCGGAGGCTAGCAGCAGCGGGATTGTTTGACCGATGGCGGCGGCCGGTTTCTACAACGCCGCCGCCAGTTCCGCGCCTTCGCGTATCGCCCGCTTGGCATCCAGTTCACTAGCGAACGAAGCACCGCCGATCAGGTGGTAGCGTGAACCGCCATCCGAACCACTACCATTTCGCAGCGCTTGAGTCTTGACCGGCTGGCCCGCTTTGCCGGGCGCGATGGCGGCGGCCGGGACCAGTTCGTACAGCGACTCCTGGCCAGCGCAAATCACCACGTTATCCACTGCCAGCAAACGGCTTTCGCCGCCGACGCTGATATGCAAGCCCTGATCGTCGATCCGCTGATAATCAACGCCGGCCAGCATCTGCACCCGATTACGCTGCATCACGCTGCGATGCACCCAGCCAGAAGTTTTGCCGAGGCCGGCACCGACTTTGCTTTGCTTGCGCTGCAATAGATGGATTTCGCGCAGCGGCGTGGCCGGCTCGGGCCGGCGCAAACCGCCGGACTCTGCGGCCAGCGGATCAACACCCCATTCATCCATCCAGTCCGCAATCGATATGGGCAACGGCAGTTGCGGATCATGCAGCAAAAATTCACAGAGATCGAAACCGATGCCGCCGGCGCCGATCACAGCGACCCGCTTACCAACCGCGACCTTGCCTTGCAACACGTCGAGATAGGACAGCACCATCGGATGCTCGATGCCAGGGATGCGTAGCTTGCGCGGCGAGACGCCGGTGGCGACGATGACATCGTCGAAACCGAGCGCTTCCAGCTGCTCCCGGGTGACGCGCTGATTGAGTTTGACTTCGACCCCGGTGCGTTGCAAGCGGTGCTTGAAATAGCGGACGGTTTCGCGGAATTCTTCCTTGCCGGGAATCCGCATGGCGATATTGAACTGGCCGCCGATTTGTTCAGCAGCTTCGAACAAGGTGACTTGATGGCCGCGTTCAGCGGCGACGGTAGCTGCAGACAAGCCGGCCGGACCAGCGCCGATCACCGCCACTCGCCGCACTTTTACGCTAGGCCGATAAACGAGCTCGGTTTCATGGCAGGCTTGCGGATTGACCAGGCAGCTGGCGCGCTGATTCTTGAAAGTGTGATCGAGGCAAGCTTGATTGCAGGCGATGCAGGTATTGATTTCATCGGCGCGATTTTGCTGCGCCTTGAGCACGAATTCCGGATCGGCCAGGAACGGCCGCGCCATCGATACCATGTCGGCGTCGCCCTCGGCCAGGAGCTGTTCCGCCACTTCCGGCGTATTGATGCGATTGGAAGCGATCACCGGGATCTTGATAGCGCGCTTGAGGCGCGCCGTCGCTTCACGAAAGGCGCCGCGCGGTACCGAGGTAACGATAGTAGGAATGCGCGCCTCATGCCAGCCGACGCCGGTATTGATCAAGGTCACGCCGGCTTGCTCCAGCGCCTGCGCCACCGCCACCACTTCGGCGCCGGTATTGCCGCCTTCCACCAGATCCAGCAAGGACAAGCGGTACATGATGATAAAGCGCTCGCCGACCGCCTCGCGCATGCGCCGCACGATTTCCAGCGCCAGCCGCATCCGATTGTCGATGCTGCCGCCCCAGCGATCCTGGCGATGATTAGTGCGCGGCGACAGGAACTGATTGAGCAGATAACCTTCGCTGCCCATGATTTCCACGCCGTCGTAATTGGCGCGTTGCGCCAGCACGGCGCTGCGCACGTAGGCCGCGATGGTGGACTGGATGCCGCGCTCGCTCAATGTGCGTGGCTTGAACGGGGAAATCGGTGATTTGATGGCCGAGGCCGAGACCACGAACGGCTGATAGCCGTAGCGTCCCGCATGCAGGATCTGCATCACGATCTTGCCGTCTTCTTCGTGCACGGCGCTGGTGAGCCGCTTGTGGTTATGGATATCGCCGATGCTGTTCATGGTGCCGCCGAACGGCAGCAGCCAACCCTGCCTGCTGGGTGAAATGCCGCCGGTGACGATCAGGCCGACACCGCCTTTGGCGCGCGCCCTGAAATATTCCGCCAGCTTGGCATAGTGAAAGAAACGATCTTCCAGGCCGGTGTGCATGGAGCCCATCACCACCCGGTTTTTCAGTGTGGTGAAGCCGAGATCGAGCTCGGCCAGCAGATGTGGGTAGACAGGATGGGGAGCGGAATAGGGAACGGAATGAGACATAGGTTTTTCCAGGAGGCCGTGGCAATTATCGAGCACAGGCCGGAATCTACCTGAAAAATGCCGGCTGATCGCTGAAATCGCCCTGTTTTAGCGGCGATTAGAGCTTCTAACCTATTTCGGCGCATCCTTGCCGGTCAGTACACGAAGATCGATTGCCTCCGCCATGGCGCGGTAACCGCGGTCGCCGGGATGCAGGTGATCGCCGGAATCGTAGGCCGGCAGGAAGCGCTGGGGATGCTGGGGATCGCGTAGCGCGGCGTCGAAATCGATGACTGCGTCGAACTCGCCGCTGCTGCGTATCCATTGATTCACCGCTTGCCGCATCTGTTCCTTGGCGGCGGAATAGTAACCGCCCAGATCCGTGTCTTGCAGCGCGCCGCCGAACGGCGTCAGGGTCGCGCCGACTATCCGCACATGGCGCACATGCGCGCGCGCTATCAATTGCCGATAGCCGGCAATCAGTTGCTCCACGCTGGGCGCCGGGTCGTGCGGGCCGAGGCTGCTGCCGGGCCAGCCGATATCGTTGATGCCGATCAGCACAATCACCGTGTCCAGATTAGGCTGGTTCAGGACATCGCGGTCGAAGCGGGCCAGGGCGTTGACGCCCATCTTGTCGCTCAATAACCTGGCGCCGGAAATACCGGCGTTGATCACCGCGACCTGTTGCTTGACCAGCCGTTGCGCCAGCAGATCGGGCCAGCGTTGATTGCTGTTCGAAGTGGAGCCGGCGCCGTCGGTAATCGAATCGCCAAAGGCCGCCACCACCCGCGGGGGCGGGGTGAGCGGTGCGTCCACCAGGATCGCGCTGAGGAACAGCCGTGCTTCTAGCGTGGTGCCGGTCTTGATCTGAGAAGCTGCCCCCCGGTTGCCCGGCGCGATGTAAGCGCTCTGTTTGCCGTCCCAATGGAAGGTGGTAAGCGGCGTCATCTTCGGCAGGAAAATACTGACCGCCACCTGCGCCAGCGGCGCCAGCTCCAGATCGATCGGATCGCTGACAGCCGGTGCGCCCGCTGCGATCGTTACCTCGCTACGACCGCCGAAGGTGAGGCCGCGATCCGAAGCAGCGACGATTGCCGAGCCGCCGGCGGCCAGCGCGATGTGCGCCGCGCCTATCGTCAACGGCGTTGTACCGTATTCGTTGGACAACACCACCCTGGCGTGCTTGCCGCCGATGCTAAGCCTGGCGATCTGGCGCACGGTCTGGTTCGACAAGCTGGCCGGGATATTGGTCGGCAAGGCAAAACCGGCTTCCCAGATTGGCTGCGGAGCGGCGGTCCAGCTGGCGTTCCAGTGCTGTGTAGCGGTCGGCACTGCGGGGGCAGGGCCGGCTTCAGCCGCCTGCGTTGCGGCGGCAGGCACACTCAAGAACGACAGCAAGCTTAGCGTCGCGGCGATTTTCGAATAGCGTATCGGGAAACCCATGCAATGACTCCTTGGTTAATCAAGAATGTGGCGCAAATGAATCTGACGCAAGTACGCGATGCAAGTCAGCGATGCGGTCAGCCATGCAGCCAAGATATACCCTTCCCAATACGCATGGTAGAAGCCATAATTGACTATTACTTATTCCAAAATGGAATGACATGGATCACATCAAGGCAATGCGTAGTTTCGTGCGGACGGTTGAACTGGGCAGCTTGTCGGCGGTTGCGCGCGAGCAGCGCAGCACTCAACCGACCGTCAGCAAAACCATCGCCGCTCTGGAACAGGAACTCGGGGTGCGTTTGCTGGAACGCAGCACCACCAGCCTGACCACCACCGAACAGGGCAAGCGTTTCTACGAACGCGCCAAACGGGTGCTGGAGGAATTCAACGAAGCGGTCAGCGATGCCCGCGGCTTAACCGGGAAACCGACCGGCCTGTTGCGCGTCAACGCCCCGCTCGGGCTTGGCCAGTTGCGGCTTAACGCGCTGGTGCTGGAGTTCCTGGAGCTGTATCCGGAGATAGAGGTGGAGTTGATACTGAACGACCGCTTTGTCGATCTGGTGGAAGATGGCGTCGATGTGGCGCTGCGGCTTGCCGGCGCGCTGCCGCCGAATATGATTGCGCGCAAAATCGCTAGCGCACAACGCTATCTGGTGGCCGCGCCGGCCTATCTGGCGCGCTACCCGCAGATCCGGCGCCCTGAAGATCTGGCAAAGCACCGCTATATCGGCTTTGCACGGCCCGCCAACGGTGAAATAAGCCAGCTCAGCGGCCCTGGCGGTACGATCGAGATTGCCACTCGCAGCCGTTACCAGGTTAACAGCTCGTTGGCGATACGTGAGAGTTTCGTCGCCGGCGCCGGCCTTGGCATATGTCCATCCTGGCTGGTGCACGATTTGCTCGAATCGGGCCGGTTGCAGCGCGTTCTTCCTGAGTGGAGCGCGCCGGGACAGGAAGCTTCTTTGCTGTATCCATCGCGCCGCTATCAATCCTTGCGCGCCACGATTTTCATGGAATTCATGACGCAGCGGATTCCGCAGCTGCCTGGTTTCGCCGCGCCCAGCTTCGGACGCTGACGGAATATTCCAGAATCTTATTTTTTTGCAGTTGCGGCAGTTGCCATCGTTGCCGCAGCCGCCTTCTTGGCTTGATTGAATACCGGCCCCCATAGCGGGTGGCCCTTTTCGCCAGGCGTCAGATCAAAGTTGGCGTCGAGTTTCAGTGCTTTTTCAAATTGCTGTCTGCACAGCTTCTTCCTGGATGTCACGCAATAGCTGAACGCCATATATTTCAGGGCTTCGGTCTGGAACGAAGTCTCGGCCGACCAGATTTCCGGCGCATTGGCAAGACGCTTGATCGCTGCACTATAGCTGCCCTTGTTGTACAAGGAAATGCCATCGTTCAAGGCGGTTGGCGGCGCCGGCGTTTCAGGCGCAACAGACGCCGCCGCAACCGGGGTTGATGCGCTTGGCGTCGGATCGGCCGTGACCGACTTTTTTATGGCTTCGAAACTGTCGCAGCCGCCAAGCATGACGGCTGCAGCGAGCAGGGCGGCGCTGCCGATACGGTGAAAAGAAGTGGTCAAACAAATGGACATAAGGCGTTCTTGGCTGAAATAGTTTTAGTGGGACGAAAAATCGTAGTCGATATTACGCGATTTTTTCGAGTTGACATCGATCTCGAAAACGCGATCGGGAAAACTCGGATTGACCACTTTGATCTGATGCTTTCCTTCCGCCAGAACCAGTTTTTTCAAAGGCGGACTGACGCCCTTCATACTGCCGTCGACCAGCACGTTGCCCCACGGTTTGATGGTCAGCAAGACGACGCCGGTCGGATCGACTGCCTTTACATCGGCGGCCTTGTTCTCAGCTGGCTTGGCGGTAGCGGTTGCCACTGCGGTCGCGGGTGCATTGTGTTCCGGGCTCTTGCTCTGCAATTCCGCCAATCTGACCCGCGCCGCTTCCGCATGCGGGCTGTTCGGGTACTTCTGCAAGAAAGCGCTGATCTGCTGCGGCGTCACATTGTTCAGCTGTTTCAGGGTTTCCCAGCTGATGGTTTCTTCATCAAGGATTTGCTCGGAGGCGGCAGCGGCAACTTTTGGCGCAGGCGCGAGCACGGCAGTTGCGGCTTTAGCCGGGGCCGCATGCGCGTGGTTCGAAACCGCCGTCGGCGGCGTCGCCGGCAGGTGCGCCGGCTTGAGCCATAGATAGGATCCCAGCGCCAGCACTGCAACGCTGGCGCTAGCCACTATCCACCAGGCCCGGGGCGTCAAAGGCGTGTCCAACAGCTTGGATGGCGGCGCGCTACGTTTGTGGCTGGCGTGCTTGCCACCGGCAGCCTCTGCCTGCGTCTCCTCCGACCTTTTGCCCGGCTTGTGACTGGCGAGGCGAAACGCGATGGGGCCTGCGGCGTCATTGTCCGGCATCGGCATTGGCACCGACAACTCCAGATCCAGCAACTTGCGGAATTCTTCTATCGATTGCGGCCGCTCATCCGGCTTGACCGCCAGCCCTTTGTCGATGGCAGCCAGGAATTCTTTGCTGAAACCGCTGTGCTGACCGTCTTGCAAAGGTACGATCGGATCCGTGATCATGCGCGCCACCGAAGTCGGCGGCGCGCTCTTGACGATCGCAAAATAGATCACCGCCGACAGCGAATAAATATCGGTCCACGGTCCCTGCTTCATCTGAGCGTCATCGGCGTACTGTTCGATGGGCGCGTAACCCGGTTTCAAAATCACCGTCAACGAATGCGTCATGTCGCCGATAATCTGGCGCGCCGCGCCGAAATCCAGCAATACCGCTTCGCCGCTTTTCTGGATCATGATGTTGTCGGGCGAGATATCACGATGCAGTATCTGTACCCGGTACATGGCGTCGAGCGCTTCCAGCATCGGCTTCAGCATGCTTTTCAGCCAGGCTTCGGTGATCTGGGCGGGAGAATTCTGCACCACGCTTTTGAGAGTGCGGCCTTCGTAATAGCGCATCGCCATATAGGCGGTATTGTTTTGTTCCCAGAACCGGTAAACCTTGATCAACGCCGGGTGGTCGAATTGCGCCAGCAGGCGCGCTTCCTTGATAAAACTCTTGAGGCCGATGGTGAAGGTCTCGCGGTGCCGCTGTGAGCGCACCACGACTTTTTTATCCGGTCCACGTCCGGCAAACGCGCCCGGCATGTATTCTTTGATAGCTACCATGCGCCGCAACGACCTGTCGAAAGCAAAGTAGACAATCCCAAAACCGCCTTCGCCAATCACGCCGATGATTTCAAAATCGGCCAGGCGAGTACCTTTAGGCAAGCAGTTTTCGACAGCCGTTGCTGATATTTCATGCTGATCAATCGGCTTGGCGTTTTGCATATTCAATTGGATTCGGTGTTAGTCATATTATTCTGGACAATTATTAACACTAACAGTTCGCAGATGGTGATGTTCGGGGATCGGCGATATGAATCGTAAACGCGGTGCAGTTATCAAGCGGGATATTGGAGGCGCTGCCGTTCTTTTCTACAATGGCGTGCATCAGGTCCAGCCATTCTTGTGCTGAACCGGCTTGCACCGCCGCCTGCTCCATCTCCGCTTCGCTGATCCATTCCCAGAAGCCGTCGCTGCACATCAGGAAGGCGTCGCCGTCCTGCAGCTGGGTTGCGCTCTGGGTCACCTCTGCGGGCGCACTACCCTCGACGCCAACCGCGGCAGTCAGGATGCTGCGGCGCGGATGCCGGCGCAATTGTTCGGCCGAGCAATGGCCGGCGTCGACGAATTGCTGGATCAGGCTGTGATCCTTGGTGACGCTGTGCAGTTCATTGCGACGGAAAAGATAGCTGCGGGTGTCGCCCATGTGCGCCCATAGCGCGCAACGGTTTTTTTGATCGATCAACAACACCGCAACGGTCGAACTCATGTCTTTCAAGCGCGGGATCTGGGCTTGACGCCGGTTCAGTTGCGTCACCGCATGTTCGATATAGGATTGCAGGGCGCGCGGACCGAAGGAAGCTTCTTCAACGAACATTTCCATGATCGAGTGGACCACGATATTCGAGGCGATCTCGCCGCCATATTCGCCGCCCACGCCGTCAGAGACAATGACGCAAGCCAGATCTTCCTGCAGCACGCTGCCCCAGGAATCCTGGTTGACCTGGCGCCCGCCGGCGTGACTCAGTTGCGCCAGGCTCAGGACCAACGGCAGCGTAGTGTCGCTTAGTAGCGACGATTCAGGCATGCGGCGTCTCTTTCCTCAGTTTTTCGACTTTTCTCTCGTAAGCCAGCAAGAATGCCTTGCCAAACAAGGTCTGGAAATCGTCTTGCGAGGATTCCGCAATAATCCGTTGATAACGCTCGGCATAGGCGTCCCATAACTTCGCTTTGCGGGACGATGGCAGCAACGCATCCAGCATGCCGCCTTTTTTCAAGCGCTTCTCCATCACTTCCGGATTAAAGCGTTGCAGCGTCTCGTTCATGGTCGCGCGCATGCCGGAGACCACGCCTGCCTGGTGCGCTTGCAGATCCTGGTAAGCGTCCTGCATGGCTTCTGTGGCGCCCATGAAACCCGGCATTTTCTTGCGCAGCATCTGGATCAGCACGGTCTGGCTATCGGCAAAAAACTTCAGCGGATTATTGTTTCTGACCACCACCTTGGTCACATCCGCATGCGCTTCTTTCTTGACCAACGCACGCGTTGCATTCAAATCTATGGTGCCCTGCACCGCCGTCGCCAGCAACTTGCCGACGGTCTCCATCAATTCTGGCGTCAATTCCGCCGCCAGAGTCCCGGCCGGCAAACCGGCGCCTTTGATGAAAGCCTGGACCAGTGCTTCACTGGAGGCGGACGGCACGGCAGCCTGATGGCTATCGTCGCCAGCGCTGACCGTGACCGCTGCCGGCGCAGGAGTTGCGGCGGTATTCTGCGCCGCGCTCACCGGGCGCGCCGGCGTTGCGGATGCTTGCAATGATGTCGGCAAAGCTGCATTAGCAGTCGCCGCCAATTCCAGATTCAATTGCGCCAACGCCGCCAAGCGGGTCTCGGATACGCTCATTAATGGTTGTTTGCTGGGTTGTTTGCTGGCATTTGGCCGGCGCGCCGAATTAGCCGCTGCCTGGCCTGGCTGATTGATCATGTCAGGGTTTTCTTTCATCAAGTTGAGCTGCGCTTCGGCGCGCAAGAGATACAGGCCGATCTGGATTTCATCGCCTATCTGTAAATCGTATTCACGTTCGGCGTCGATCTCATGCCCATTTAACAAGATCGGATTGGCGCGGCTGAGATTGGTGATGGTTTGGCGGACGCCGTCGCTTTTGATCGCCGCCTGGGTCCGCGATACAAAATTCCTGGGATCGGCCAGCACGAAATAGTTCTCTTCGCTGCGGCCCAGGGTTTTCGGCTCGCGGCCGAATACGGCCGACAGGGGCAGCTCGGGCGCCACGTTGTTGTAAGAAACGACACTAATTTTTATCATCGGATTGATTTCCTGCCGCGCGTCATTTGCGCAAATTACCTGAGAGCATTATTGCATGCTTGGCAGCAAGTTCCATGCCCATGAGGCGTCTACTTAAATCGGTCTGAGAAACCTGGAAAACCCGTGGGAAAACCACAAAAAACCTTGAAATTTGCAGGTCTGCAACCTGCAAAACTGCCCTCTCTTGTCATTCGTGGTGACGTTTTCTGTCAGCTGCGGAGCAGATCGGTTAGGCAGGTGTAATTTTGGAAGTGTAATTCTGAAAATAAGGGGATAGAGCGAGGCTCTATCCCGCAAGCCGGACGAATGCCGTTCAGGATAGCCGCAACATGGCCTTGATGCCGCGCACCGCCTGCCGTATCCGGGCTTCGTTTTCGATCAGAGCAAAGCGTACGTACTCATCGCCGTATTCACCGAAACCGATGCCTGGCGAGACGCAAACCTTGGCTTTTTCCAGCAGCTGCTTGGAAAATTCCAGCGATCCCAGATGACGATAGGCTTCCGGTATGTGCGCCCAGATATACATCGACGCCTTCGGGATATCCACCATCCAGCCGGCCTCGTGCAAGCCCTTGACCAGCACATCGCGCCGGCTCTGGTATTTCTTGCAAATATCGGTGACGCATTGCTGATCACCCTCCAGCGCTGCAATCGCCGCCACTTGCACCGGCGTGAAACTGCCATAGTCGTGATAGCTCTTGATACGCGCCAGCGCCGCCACCAGCTCCTTGTTGCCGACCATGAAACCGATACGCCAGCCAGCCATGTTGTAACTTTTCGACAGCGTGAAAAACTCCACCGCCACATCGCGTGCGCCCGGCACTTGCATGATCGACGGCGCCTGCCAGCCGTCGAAGACGATATCGGCATAGGCCAGGTCATGCACTACCAGGATGTTGTGTTCCTTGGCCAGCTTGACCACCCGCTCGAAAAATTCCAGCTCGACGCATTGCGCGGTCGGGTTGGACGGGAAACCCAGCACCATCATTTTCGGTTTCGGATAACTTTCGCGTATCGCCCGTTCCAGCTCGGCAAAGAAATCCACGCCCGGGCTCATCCGCACCGAACGGATATCGGCGCCGGCAATCACTGCGCCGTAGATGTGGATCGGATAACTGGGATTCGGCACCAGCACCGTATCACCGCGATCCAGCGTCGCCAGCATCAGATGCGCCAGCCCTTCCTTGGAACCGATGGTGATGATCGCTTCGGTATCCGGATTGAATTCGACGTCGTAGCGTTTCTTGTACCAATGGCTGATCGCCCGCCGCAGGCGCGGAATGCCCTTGGAGGCAGAATAGCCGTGAGTGTCGGGACGCTGCGCTACCTCGATCAGCTTGTCGACGATATGCGGCGGCGTGGCGCCATCGGGATTACCCATCGACATATCGACAATATCTTCGCCACGGCGGCGCGCCGCCATTTTCAGTTCGGCGGTGATATTAAAAACGTAGGGAGGCAGGCGATCGATGCGCGAAAATCTGCGCGGAGTTGGGGATTCAGACATGGTTTTCTTTCACGTTAGCGCCCGGAACCGTCCGAGCGACGTTGGAACAAGTTTTCCATTTGCGTGGAATGTTCCAGCAACGATTCTAGTGAACATCCTGCGATTCCGCAATAACGGCCAGCATCCCAATGCTCAAGCCGGCATTGCCGCCAGTTTCGCGCACTGGCTGCGCACGCCGCCGAGAATCGCGTCAGACAAGTCTTCCGGAAAATCGGCGGGCAACTTTGCGGCCACGTCTGTCAGCACCGCCTCGGTCGCCGCGATCAATTCGGCGATGACCTCCTCTGCGCTGCCAGCCCCCAAGCCAACCTGGCGCGCCTGCGCAGCCCAGTGCCTGCGCTGGATCTGGCCGAGCAGGTAGATGTTGTGGCTGTTGCCGCGCACGGCCATCGCCAGCTTCGCCTTTTGCGGCGCGATCCGGTTGCGTCCGCTACCCAGAATCGGATGCGCCGAGAGAATATCGTAGAGCGGGGTCGAGCAATAACGGCCGCCGGGCAGGTGCGCTATGCTGAAATTCTTGGCATGGCCGTCGGTCGCCGCCAGCAGCCAGAACACCAGTTGCGCTTTAAAGAAATTGCGCCGATCCTGTTCTGCCTGTTCCGAACCCCTCAATACCTCCATGATGGCGGCAATGCCGGGGCCGCCATCCGCCTGGTATTTGGCCAACGGCCAGGTGCCGGTAGCCTGGCAAAAATCCTCCTGCGGGAGACGCACAATCCAACTATCGTCACTCGCCGGTTTGCGATCAAAGCGTTGAACGATCAGTACCTTTTGCTCTTCAAAGTGCGCTATATCGCAATGCGCCACCGCGAGGCCATAGGCGGCGACCAATCTGGAACACAGCCATTCGTTTTCTACCGAAGTCCGCATATCGGCCTGCATATTGCCAACCAGGCCTAACGGGAGTTTGAAAATATGCGTGGTCGGCGTACTGCCTTGCGGGCGCATCCATTGCCCTGCATGCAACAGCAGCGCGGTTTTTTCCTGGGCGCCGGCAATCGACAGGCGCAGATCGGCATCATGGCCATGTTGTCCGAGCGCCCCGCCTGCGGTACTGTCGCGCAGCTGCTGCGCTACCTGCGCGCTAGTCAGCGGCTGGCCTTTGAGCGAATACAGGGAATTGGGCTGCTCGTCCTCTGGCAGCAATTGCAGAGCGCCGACGCAATCTCGCCCAAGCGCAGCCAAAAGATCGAACGGCGCCACGCCGGCTACCTGGTAACGCTGCGCCAGACGACGCCGGATGGCGTCGCTGTCGGGCAATAGATTATCGAAGAAAGCGCTGACCAGTTGTCCTTTGTAGACCTGGTTTCCCGGTGTAAACGGCAGGGACAAGGAAAGCGGCCGCCCCTGTTCGTCAGCTACCCACTTCTCAAAATAGCGCAGGCTTTCTTCCTGCGGAGTGCGCTGCCAGACACCGACCGGGATGCCATTCATCCAGACATGCAGCTGCTGCTTTTGCGAGCGGCGCCCCATGCTTACCAGCTTTCTTTTTTCTTTGCCGTAGCACGGGCCGGTCCGGCTTTCTTTGCCGATCCTTTAACCGATTTGCCCTGAGTCGGTTCGCCCGAACCACCGGGCGCATATGACGAGGACAATTGACTTGCCGCAAAATCCTGCTGTCCCGGCGTTGCTGTGGCGCTCGCATAGGAGGCGCCCGACGCGAATGGCGCATCGCCGCTCAGCACCAGATCGACTCCCAATACTTGCAAAACCCTGAATAGTCTGTCAACGCTGGCCGCAGCCGGATTAGCCTCCAACTGCGCGTAGCTTTGCTGCGTGATGCCCAGCTTATCTGCCAATGCCGCCTGGGTCAGGCGATTGGTCTTACGAAATCCCTGGAGGATGAGGCGCAATTGACTAAGTGTCTTGATTGAATAATTCATGGCAAGCTCCGTTGTTGCTCATTACTGATTTTACATACTATCTTCTGTAAATCAATAAAACAGTCTATTTATTGTATTTAAATAATACAACTCTTAAGCTGTAAAATATAAATACAACCCAAAGACTGTTATTGCACAACTTTAGCACTCTGAATCATCACCGCTTCGGTTTTTCGACGGCTACCTCTGTTCCTTGCCAGCTTGCTTGACTTTGATATTGCAATTCTCTTTCAAGAATTTCATGGCGCGCGTGTATTTGAGATCATCTTCGTCGATCAGGTATTCCTGCGCATCCGGCAAGAACTCGTCCTCCCACAAAGACAACAGATTGTCCTTGATCTCGAATGGCGCCGAGCTCTTGATGAAAGCAGAGACCGCCTCGCTATCGAAGCCATGCTGGCGAACTTGCCGGATCATGGCCCGCGCTTCAGTCTCCGACACGGTGGTCTTCGGTTTTGCAGCCGTCGCAATACACATGAAAACAGTCAAGCGTGAGTAGGGATCTTCCTTGCCCTTGGTGACCTTGTGCCATTCCTTCGACACCAGGGCGTCAAAACCTTCGACGTCTTCCAGGCCACCCTCTTGAACAAAGTAGCGCAAGTCGACAAGATTGAGCAAAGTATCGAGCGCCACCGCAGGATCTGCCAGCGCGTCATGTTTCTCGATTTCGCGCCGGACCTTAGCTGCGATATCGCGATATTCCAGCGGCACATCGTCCAGTAATTGTTTGGGAAATTTCAACTTCCCGCTACCCGCGCTATCGCTACGCACCGTAGCAATCAATTTGGCAAAACCCAAGCGACCAGGAAATTCTTCAGCGCCGCCAAGGCGCGCCAGCAGCGCCGTGCGGATCACCGTTTCAGCCCCCGCAAAATCGAGCGCGGCACGGTCCAAACCCATGTCATCGGCAAACCAGAGCGCCGTAGCGAGGACAGCAGCGGTTTCTTCGCGCGCCTTGCACTCTTTCCGATAGGCGCTGAGGGAAAACGGCTTGGCCAGCGTGCGCTCATCCTGGAATTCCTTGAGCCCCTGGCCCTTGGTATCGCCGAAGACGGTGGAGTCAGGCAGCGCATGCAGTGCCTTGAGCATCTCGTTGCCACCGCGCGAATGCGACAGGAACGAATTGTCGCGCAGAGATTCCGCTGCTTTTCGCAGATCGCCGTTGCAGGTGTGTTCGAGGTAAAGGCTGATCAGATTGACGATGCGTTGCCGCGCATTTTCAAGATCGGTGTGGAGATGGCTGGTGCCGAAGAACGCGGCCACCTGCACCGTGCCCTTGGCGGCGTCGGCTATCATCGCGCGGCATTTTTCCTGATCGAGGATGGCGTTCTTGAGACCAAAAACAAGCGCCTTTTCAAAGAAAGGGCGCTTGTCGATTACGTCGATATTGCGCTGCTTTTCAGACATGGGATGCGTAGGTTTCTGGAACGGTTAGAACAGACAAAGCGCAGATAAGGCGAGCGCTTACAGTGCCGACTCTTCGTCAGGATCGACGGCGGCAGCGGCGGCTGGCGCAGCAATGGCCGCAGCCACCGGGCGTTCTTGCGGCTCCAGCATTTTCTGCTCCGCCAATTCCAGCTCGGCCTCGCGCCGCAAGCGTTCCTTCATGCGTTTTTTCAGCACCGGCCAGATCTGCTCGAACATATCGGCGTGCTCATGCTTGAGCAGCCAGGTCAGCTCTTTCCAGTCGCGATCGCTGATTTCCGATTTGTCGACTTCATCGCCTTCTTCGGTGCGGTTGACGTTGAAAGTGTCATACGTGACGAAATGCACCACCTCTTCGTCGCGGTCCGACAGATAGTCGATTAGCGCTTCGCAGCCGCCGTCAACTTCGCCGATCGCTTCGATGAATTCGCCGGTCTGGGTATCGTCGCGGAACAACACCGCATTCACCATGCCGCGCAGGCGCACATGGCTATGGTCGCCATACAGTCTTTCCATGACCACCGCGCGCGCGAACTGCTCCGGCGTCACCAGCAAATTGACCACCGATTCTTTCGATGTATCGTATTCGCGGATGACGGCCAGCAGATCTTTCGGCGGCAGCGTATCGAGCGCCGCTACCAATGCGTAATCGCCCTCGGTCTCGGCCAGGCTGACCAAGGCGAATTCGGCGCCGGCGATATCGCCGTTGCGGATCAGGTTTGCTGCTTTTACTACGAGCGCGTTTGTCATGGAATCACTGTATTAAAAATGTCTAAATTTGTTCAGCCGAGGCGTTCGAAGCCTTGCTCCGCCAGCCAGTCAGCGCCTTCAATTTCCAGGTCGCGGCCGTCTTCATCGTCGTCGCTCTCAACCTCATCCACCGCATCGTCCGACTCGCCATGCGCGGATTGATGGGCGCCCTGGTAATTGCCGTTGCTTTTCTCATGCAGATATTCGAGGCAAACCGTGGTGATCAGAAAGCGCTCGCCGCCTGGTTCCTGCAAGGCGATGTCCGCCAGCTTTTGCGCCCACGATTCAAATTGCACCGCATCGGCAACGTCTGTCCATGATGGGAAATCATCGGGTTCGTCCGATAACAACATGATCAGCGTCTGCGGATTGGTAAAGTCGATACCGCCGTGAAAAGCCACCGCGACCATTTCGGGATCGGTTTCTATCATCGGCATCATCAAGGCAAACTGCGAGCGCTTGCTTTTCAGGCGCGAAGTCAGGATGTCGTTACCCTCGGAATCGCTTTGCAAGTCTTCCAGTTCAGCCTGGTAAGCCTTGGTCAAATCCTCGAAAAAAGAAGAAAGCATCATTGCAAAACCTTGTTCATATAAGTGGTCCAGATTTGTTGGGCGGTTTCCAGCGGGTTTTCCAGCAGGCTGCGGCGCCGGTTTTCGTCGTATTCCTGGCGTTTCACCGCATCCGACAACAGGTCGTAAGCTTCCTGCACTTCCCGGAAGCGGGAGGGCGCATCGGATGCTGTGTTTCTGTCGGGGTGAAACTCTGAGGCTTTCTTGCGATAGGCGTTTTTCAACGCGGCTATCGATGCATCACTGTCTATGCCGAGAACGGCGTAATAATCCTTCATGCGTCCTCACACGTTGGCGTTGGCGATCACCGGCGACCGTCGTCTTGTTGTTACTGATGGAATACTTGTGGAATAAGTCTTTGTTGCCGAACGCAAACAAACACTTTAGAAGAGACCGTGGAGGATACACGAGCGGCGGCAGGAAGTCGATGGCAAAGGTAACCAGCAAACCACGATTTTTAGTGCTTCCCATAGGCAAGCTGCTGTCCCACAAAGCCGTTAAATGCCGCCAGCAAGGACTGATATTTGTTCTCATCCTGCTCTAACTGCATCAAGGCGTAACAAGTTGCTTCCAATGTGGAAAGTTGCCCTGGGCTGTGGGCCTTACGGATCAGGTACTGGGACGCCGGCGGATTGCGTAGCGGCAGGCGCGGCAATTGTTGCAATAGCGGGTTGAGATAAAGCATTTTCCGGCTCTTGCGCCAGGTGCCGTCCAGCACCACCAAACGCAATTGCGCCGGTTCACTCAACCAAGCCTGATCGAGGACAGGCGGTGTGGCCAGGTTCAGCCCTTTGTCGTCGGGACTATCCGGATACAGCAGGATGGTGCGTCTGGCGGCGGGTGTATGCAGCAATGCGTGCAAGGTCTGCTCCGCAAAAACTTCACCGACGACCAATTCACTGTGCGGCAAACTCAGCTGGAGCAAGCGCGCGCTGCCTTTTGCCTGATGCACTTCCAATGGATGCTGCAAGATCAGCACTTCAACCGCATTCTCTACCGGAGTAACCCAGGCGCAGATACAACTGCGTTGGGGACGCGAGCACTTGGGGCAGCTGAGGCGTTTGAGGTGGTCTGGCGGCGTCATGAGGCGAAAGAATCGATAGCAGCCACAATTCTAACCACCGTTTGCAGCAATCTGAGCAGGATGCCCAGGATTCAACACAAAAAATTACTTGAAATCAGTTCCAGCAGAAAATCCGGCTGCAAATAGGCCCAAAAACAAGCCGCCAGCAAGGCCAGCAACAAGGCCCAGCCGAGCGAGGCGGCTAATAATCTTCCCGCGCGCATGGACGACGGCTCAGGCATGAGCAGGCTCGAACTGAACCGCTCGGTCATCGATCGGCAAACTGATGATGGCGGCGACGGCGCTGAGACCGATCGCAATCGCCCAGACCGCCTGGTAATTGCCGGTCAGGTCAAACAAGACGCCGCCCAGCCATACCCCGAGAAAACTGCCCAGCTGATGGCTCAGGAAGACAAAGCCATACAGCATCGAGATATATTGATAGCCGAAGATCTGACCGACCACGCCATTCGACAACGGCACCGTGCCGAGCCATATCAAGCCCATCACCGCCGCAAATACATAGGTCGTCAGCGGCGTTACCGGCAGCATGACAAAAGCGGCGAGGGCGATGCCGCGTACCACGTAGATCGCTGCCAGCAGATATTTCTTGCTGAATTTTTCACCGAAATAACCGCATAGATAGGTGCCCAGGATATTCGCCAAAGCCACGATCGCCAGCGCCGTCACGCCGACCGCAGGCCGCAATCCCTGATCCGACAGATAAGCCGGCAAATGGGTGGCGATGAACGCCAGTTGAAAACCGCAGGCGAAGAAACCCAGCGTCAATAATAGAAATCCCCGGTGCCGGAATGCCTGCCTGAGCGCCTGCCCCATGCTTTGCCCTGTGGCCTCGGCTTTCGCGGTTGCCGCCGCCGAAGTACCGAACGCCAACACCATCATGAGCAGAGATGCGCCGCTGCCGATCAGCAGGGCATGCGCCCAACCCAGATGGCCGATCAATGCCTGACTGGCGGGCAGCATCGCAAATTGTCCCAGTGAACCGAAGGCGCCGACGATACCCAGCGCCGTGCCGCGCTTTTCAGCGCTGACTATTTTGCCGACAGCGCCGTAGACAATGCCGAAGCCGGTGCAACTCTGGGCGATGCCGACCAGCAGCCCGGCGCTGGCGGCAAGGCCGATACCGGTGCTGGCTTGCGACATGCCGTACAAACCGAGCGCATAACAAATGCCGCCGACAATGAAAATCCGCCGGGCGCCGTAGCGATCGGCCAGCATTCCGGTGAACGGCTGGCTGACGCCCCACACCAGGTTTTGCAAAGCGATGGCAAAAGAAAAAGTGGCGCGGTCCCAGCCCAGGTCCATCGTCATCGGCCGCAGGTAAAGGCCGAAGCTATGCCGCTGACCGATGCAAAGAAACAGGATCATGCCGAAGCAGGTCAGCATTATCCAGCTGGCGCGTGAGTTGGCATTTGTTTTGGCAATCATGCTTACCCCTTGGTTACACCCAACAATGCAGCAGTGGATAGCCTGCTATCGGATACATGATTGTAGGCGCGCCAAAGAGACCGGATAAGATGGCTTGGAAACGCATCAGTGTTGAAACAGCTTCAACAATGGCATGATTTCCGCGGTATTCACCTGGATCGGCAGCTAGCTGCGCCGGCTCAGGAAATCGATCAGACGCTTGACCCGCAGCGGCATCATGCGCCCCGGCAGATGCAAGGCATAGGCTTGGTCGCCAAATCCCGCGCTGACCTGCCAGTCTGGCAGCAGTCGCAGCAAACGGCCCGCCTGCACGTCCTGCCTGGCATAGTAGTCAGGCAAGACTGCCATGCCTAGGGATCGTATTACCGCATCGCGGACAAATTCAAGCTCGTTCGACACCAGTACCGGCGCGCGCATCGCAAGCAGCTTTTCCTCACCGCGCGTCAGCGTGATTTCATGCAACTGGCTGGCACGGGCAAAACCTGCAATCGGTATCGCTGACAGATCGCATGCGGCCAGATCGTCGGCAAAGCGTGAAGCCAGTTCCGGGCTGGCGCACAGCCACCAGGAGACGTCGAACAATTTTTTGGCGACCAGATTCTCGGGCGGTTGCGAGGTCACGCGGATCGCCAGGTCGAACGGGTCTTTGATAATGTCGACGCTGAATTCACTCAAGCGCACATCGATGCTGACCAGCGGATTGGCCTGCATATACGCCATCAGCAAAGGCCGCAGCCAGACCGAGCCGAGGCCGGACGGCGCTGAAATGCGCACCAGGCCGGCGGTGTCCTGGTTCAGGCCGTTGGCCAGCAGGTTGGCCTCGCTCAGGGTCTCGGCAATCCGGCTCGCATATGCGGCTAGCCGATAGCCGGCGTCGGTCAGGCCGATGCTGCGAGTGGTGCGGATCAGCAGCTGGCAGCCGAGCCGCGCTTCAATCGCCTTGATCCGGTGGCTGAGCGCCGAACGCGATAACGCCAGCGCCTCGGCTGCCTTGGTCAGGCTGCCGCTGCTGGCGACTTGATGAAAAATGATCAGGGAATTGGCATCGAGATTGTTCATATTGGTGAGTTTCGCTCAACAAAGATATGCCGGCAGCATACCTTATGCGCAGACCTTTTGCTCTCTACAATCGGGGCCATACAGACCGCCAGGCTTGACCAGAAAATGTCCCCCACAATGCCCCCCGCAGTGCAACCCAAAACGCACATAGAATCGCCGATCCAGATCCCGGCCACCGACGGCTATCCCTTAAGTGCGAACTTGCACTACTCGGATGCATTGCACGTGCCGCAAACGGTGGCGATCATCAATTGCGCTACCGGCGTCAAGGCAGCCTATTACGCGCGCTACGCGAAATTCCTGGCAGCCAGCGGCTACCTGGCCATCACCTACGATTATCGCGGTATCGGCGCCTCGCGGCCGCCATCGCTACGCCGCTTGAAAGCGACCAAATTCGACTGGGGCAGCAAGGATTTCGAAGGCGTCATGTTTTGGGTGATGAAGAATTTTCCCGACGCGAAAATCGTCGTGATCGGCCACAGCATCGGCGGCGTTTTGCCCGGCTTCAGCGCCTCGAACTGGCGCATAGACCGCTTGCTGACGGTGGGTGCGCAGTTCGCCTACTGGCAGGATTATGCAGAAAATGTGCGCTACCGGATGCTACTGAAATGGCATGTGCTGATGCCCCTGGCGACGAGTCTGGCAGGTTTCTTTCCCGGCCGCCTGCTGGGTTGGCTGGAAGATCTGCCGGCCGGTGTGGCTTATGAATGGGCGTTTCGCGGCGCGACGCTGGGTAGCCGCAGCGACAGGGCCAGTGATAAATCTAACGATAGGGCCAATTCAAGCAGCTCTGCCAATGCGGTAAAACAACGCAACGATCCCACGCGTTATTTCCCGCAATTGCAATGCCCGTCGCTAGCCTACAGCATCAGCGACGACGAGTTCGGCACACCGGCAGCGGTGTTGCGGCTGTTGCGCTATTACCGCGGCAGCGATAGAACCCATGTGGTGGTGACGCCGGCAGAATTCGCGCTCTCCGAGATCGGTCATTTCGCTTTTTTCCATGACCGCTTCAGCCGTAATCTATGGCCAGAGTCGCTGGCCTGGCTGAATACCGGTTGCGTGCTGCGCCCGGCTGCGAACTTCTTGCCGTCCGAAGCGCCGCCGGTTTCCTGAAGCAGGCGCCGGCTGCTTACGGTGCTTTTTTACGTGCTTGATTACGTTCCTGAGTAAGTGCTTGAGTCTTAGGCCCCGCCGATTTTTTCGCCGGCGCCGCATCCAAGGGCGCGAGGATGGATGGCGGCGTGTTCGCCGATTCCTGCAGGACGCGCACTTCCTCATGCAGCCAGCTGCGCAATTTTTGCAACGGCGTCCAGTCGCGCAATGCGGGGGGATAAACCAGGAAATAAGTTGCGTAATCGGCGTCCGGCGCCAGCCTTTGTTCGGACAGCCGCACCAGCAAGCCGTCGCGCAAGGCGTCGGCCACCATGAACTCGCGCCCCAGCGCGATGCCCAAGCCTTGCTCGGCGGCTTGCAGCATGATGCCGGCGTCGTTGAAACTGGCCACGGGATTGGTCCTCAGCGTCAGCCCGGCCTGGCTGAACCAGCGATCCCACAAATCGGCGTCGCCCAGCAAGGCTTCGTGCGCCAGCGCGGCCACACCACCGCCCTGCAAGCGGCGCGCGGTAGCCGGCGAAGCCACCACCACCAAGGGACTGTCGAACAGACGTTCGTCGCTCAGCCCCATCCAGCCGCCGCGCCCTTGCCGCAGCGCTACGTGAAAACCGTCACGCTGCAAATCCATCACTTGCTGCGAAGAGTGCAGCTCCAGCGCGATATCGGGATGACGCTCGCGCCAGCTCTGCATGCGCGGCAACAGCCAACGCTGCAAGAAAGACGGCATCACCGTCAGCCGCAGCCGTTGCGCAGTGCCGGTCGCGGTGGCGGCGGCGGCCAGCACGCCGGCGTCCAGCTGGGCCAGCGCCGACTCGACACTGCACAGCAGCGCCTGGCCCGCCTCGTTGAGTACGATGCGGCGGCCGCGCCGCTCGAACAAGGCGAAACCTAGCTGTTGCTCAAGCACGCCGATCTGTTGGCTGACGGCGCTGTGGGTGAGGTGCATTTCGAGCGCGGTAGCGCGCAAATTCTGCGACAGCGCGGCGCTGCGGAAGACCGGAAGGGTATGGAGTGGGAGTCGGTTCATGCTGGTAAGCATAGCTGACCAAGATGGTTAGAACAAGTCGTTTCCCTAAGTGGCTTTGGTTGGATATTCTAACCAACATAGAAAACGTTCCCGACAATCAACTTGTGAGGCTGCTATGAACTGCGTATCGACACCCAACCAAATCGCTACAACATTGCCACGTCCGCAAAGTCTGCTGGACGACGTTTTACAGGTCCTCAAGAGCAGCTGGAAGCGGCAACACCTGGCTCCGGTGCAAGCGGCAGCAACACAGCCAAGGGATCTGCTGGATACCCGCGATATGAACGATCACCTGTTGCGCGACATCGGTTATATCGATTCCCTGCCAACCCGCGATTACGGACGCCGCGATGCAAATTATTGAAGCTGGACGGAGCGCCGGCAGGAGCCATATGTCGGCCTCCCTCAATCGATGAATCCACGTGCTCCCTGCATGCCGCCGGTGTGCACCGCGAGCACCCGTTCATCGGCATGGAAGGCGTGCGCCTGCTGCATTTCTCTGAGGGCGTGAAATAATTTCCCGGTGTAGACCGGCTCTATCGGCATATCGAATTCCTGCGAAAAATCGCGGCAGAACTGACGCAACTCAGGCGGCGCTTTGCCGTAGCCGCCGTGATGCGCATCGGTGATCAGTTCGTAATTTTGATAGGCGGGGTAGCCCGCTTCCTGTAGCAAGCGGACAATCTCTTGATGCAGATATGCGGCATTCTTGAAAACGGCGATGCCGACCACCCGGCTGCGGCCTTGCAAACCCGCCAAAATGCCGGCCAGAGTCGCGCCGGTGCCGCAAGCGGCCATGATTACCTCGGGAATGAAGGGTAATTCATCCACCAGTTCGGCGACACCGCGCAAGGCTGCCGGCGCACTGCCGCCTTCCGGCAGCCAGACATCGCTATCGTGGTCGACAGCCAGGTGCCGGCGCCAGGCTTGCGGGTCTTCGCGCAGCTGGCGATAATCCTCGCGTGATACGAACTGGGTCTGCATGCCCAGGCGTCGGCAATCGTCCAGCGTGGCGCTCGCCAGACCGGCCGCGCCGCGCACCAATCCTGTAGTCGGCCAGCCGCCCAAGGCGCCAGCATGGGCCAGCGCGTGTAAATGATTCGACCACGGGCCGCCCATGGTCACCAATCGCGGCCTCTGCCCTTGCAGCATCAGCAGCGGATATTTGAGTTTGCGGAATTTATTTCCGGATACTTCGGGGTGCAGCAGATCGTCACGCTTTACCCAGATATCGCGCCCAAGGAAAGGCGCGCTTTCCAGATGCTGGCAGGGCGAAGACAAACTGGAGAAGGGGAAGGACATGCGCATCAAACCGATGTCTAAATGCGCGACATCTAAATCCGCTCCACGCTGCGCGCAACGTCGGCGATGATTTCGTAGGAATGCAGCCGCGCCTGGTGCTCGAACACATCCGACACGATCATCAATTCATCAGCCCCGGTACGCAGCAGGAATCGCTCCAGCCCCTCGCGCACGGTTGCCGGCGAGCCGATGATGGAACACGCCAGCATGTGCGAAGCCTGCGCCTTTTCCAGCGGCGACCAATACGTTTCAATATCGTCGATAGGCGGTTTGCTCAGGCCGCGTACGCCGCGATGCATATCGGTGAACGACATTTGCTGGGTAGTCGCCAGGCGGCGCGCTTCGGCGTCGGTATCGGCGGCAATGATATTCACGCCCACCATTGCATGCGGCGTGGCCTGCTGTGCGGACGGCTTGAATTGAGCGCGATACAGTTGCAGCGCCACTTCCAGCGAATCCGGCGCGAAATGCGAAGCGAAGGCGTACGGCAGGCCGAACTCGGCGGCCAGGCGCGAGCCGAAAGTACTCGATCCCAAAATCCACAGCGGCACCTGGCTGCCGTGGCCCGGCACGGCGACGATGCGCTGCTCCGGCTCGGCCGGCGCCAGGAAGGCTTGCAGTTCCAGCACATCCTGCGGAAACGACTCGGCGCTGGCCGGATCGCGCCGCAGCGCCCGCGTGGTGATCTGATCGGTGCCGGGGGCGCGGCCCAGGCCGAGATCGATACGGCCGGGAAACAGCGCGGCGAGCGTGCCGAACTGCTCGGCAATCACCAGCGGCGCGTGGTTCGGCAACATGACGCCACCGGCGCCCACCCGTATGGTGCTGGTGCCGGCGGCGACATGGCCGATCGCCACCGCAGTGGCGGCGCTGGCGATGCCGCGCATATTGTGATGTTCTGCCATCCAGAAGCGGCGATAGTTCCAGCCCTCGGCGTGCAGCGCCAGATCGCGCGCGTGGTCGAGCGCGCTGCGCGCATCGCTGCCTTGGCGGATACGGACCAGGTCCAGAATTGAAATTGGGATCACAGGGACTTCCTTGTTCAACTTGCGGTTTTCGAGTATATCCGCAGCGCTTTAAGCCTGCTGGCCGCGCGCCGTTTTGCCGTTCACGAGCGAATCCGGCCGGTCCGGAGGCCGTGGGCGACGCCTTTGGAGTAAACTTGGCGGCAATTCGCCCTTGCGATTCAACTTTGCGATTCAATTTTAACAACTGACATCTTATGAAAATTCTCTATCTGGACTACAACGGCGTTTTGCACGACGCCAAGGTAATCCGCAACCGCCAGCGCGGCCTGTACATCGCCACTCCCGACCGCGTATTCTTTGAATGGATGCCGATCCTGGAAGAATTGCTGGCGCCCTACCCGGAAGTCAAAATCGTCTTGTCCACCAGCTGGATCAGGGCGCTGGGATTTGACGCCACCAGACAGGAACTCTCGGAGAGCTTGCGCGAGCGTGTGATCGGCTCCACTTTCCATCACCCAAAATTAACGCCGGCAGAATTCGACACCATGCCGCGCGGCATGCAGGTCTGGCGCGATGTCGAACGCCGCAAGCCGACCAGCTGGCTGGCGCTGGACGACGACGCCTTCGGCTGGCCCGCAGCCTGCCGTGGCCATTTGCTGGAAACCAAAGGCAATCTGGGCTTGAGCGATCCGGCGACGCAAGATGCGCTGAAAAAAATGCTGGCAGCGCTATAAGCGAAAAATCGACATCGGGCGGGCAGCTCAGGAGAGACAGATGCGGCGCAATTACCCGCGCAATTACCATTTATTGATCATCGATCCGCAAAACGATTTTTGCGATCTGCCGCCCGCCTATCTGCCGCCCGACCCGGCCAACGGCGGCAACGCGGCGCCATCGCTGCCGGTGCCCGGCGCCCACGCCGACATGCTGCGCGTGGCGGATCTGATCAATCGCGGCGGCGCAGGCATCAGCGCAATCAGCATCACGCTCGATTCGCATCACCGTCTCGATATCGCCCATCCCGGTTTCTGGAGCAGCGCGGCCGGTGGCGAGCTTACGCCGTTTACCCAGATCTCGGCAGCGCAGGTTCGCGCCGGCGCTTATCTGCCGCGCGTGCCCGCAGCGCTGCCGCGCGTATTGGCTTACCTGGATCAACTGGAAGCAGCAGGGCGTTACCGGCTGATGGTATGGCCGGTCCATTGCGAGATCGGCTCGTGGGGACACAACGTCCACGCCGATCTGCGGCACGCCTACAACCGCTGGGAAGAACGCACCCAGCGCAGCGTCAACAAAATCAGCAAGGGCAGCAATCCGTGGACCGAGCACTATTCCGCGGTACAAGCCGAAGTGCCCGACCCGGACGATGCGCTGACGCAATCGAACCAGGTTTTCCTGGACAGCCTGGCCACAGCCGAGCGCATCTACATCACCGGCGAAGCCGGCAGCCATTGCGTGAAAGCGACGACCGAGCACATCGCCGCTTATTTCGGCCCGCAGCATATGGCGAAACTGGTGCTGGTTACCGATTGCATGAGCCCGGTGAGCGGGTTCGAGCAGCAGTATCGGGAATTTGTCGAAGAGATGGCGGCGCGCGGAGCGCGCACTGCGAATGCTGCGGAGGTGTTGCTGGAGTTGTTGGATAACGCGGGCAATTGAAGTGACCGTGGCCCGCGCTAGCCGCCCCCAGCTTACAGACTCACCGTGAAATAACTGACCCCGAGTCCGGATTTTTTGAGGAAATCGAAAACCGAATCGGCAGTCACAGTTTCAATCCTGTCGCTGAAACGTTTGTCATTGGGATGATCGTCAAACGCGATATTGGCCTTGAACATGCGGGCGCCAAGCCGTGTCATCGGGCCGATATTCAGTGTAGAAGGTTCATATCCCTTGAACTTGAGCCAGGCCTGGGCCTGTTCGCGGTTTTTTATTTGCGGCTCCATCGCCAGCGCCAGCGTTTCCAGCACCCATTGATTCGATTGCTGATACTTGTTACCCCAGGCGTAAGCCAGCATGCTGTATTGCGGGATGTATTCGGTTAACACTTTTTCCGGATTTTTCAGCACCGCCAATATCCGCTGTTGCACCTCGGGCGCAGGCACCGCGATGGCGTCCTCGAATTTGAATGGATCGTCGAGGAAAAACTGCCCCATCCCCTGTTCAAAAACATTACTGACCGCAGTGCCGCACTCGTTCAGCTTATGCACGATAGTCCAGCTTGCTCCCTCCCTGTAGGCAAAAGCGATGTGCGAAAAGTGCTGTCCGTATTTGCTGAGATCCTGGCCGACGCGGCCGATGATCACCACCTCCGCGCCGCTGGCATTGAGTTGCGCAGCGGTTTTGACCGCCAGCGCCAAGCCTTGCGTCACCATAGTGACCGATGGTGATTTTTGCTCACAAGCCTGGCCGGCGTAAACCAGACCCGGCGTTAAAAAACACAAGCTAGCCGTAGCCGTAAGCAGATATTTTTTATACATGGTGCGCTTTCATGAAAAATTTGTGGGAATCGCCGCAGCAACCAGCAAGCGTTACGATATCTTCTTGCTTTTCATCAGCGACTTGCCAAGTTCTGTAGGAACAATCGCCAGTACCCGCCCTGCACTGACCAGCAACATGCCGGCCGAGCTCGCGGTGACGCTGATGACTTCACCCACACCGACCGATACTGCACCGCTGGCATTGGCCGTAACGGTGACCGAACCGCGCACGCCAGTGCCGACTTTTTCCAACACATAGAGCACGCCGTTACCAGAGGCTTCGACGCCCTTGACCAGATATTCGCCGCCTTCGGAAATGAAATAAGCCGGGGCCAAAACCGAGACAACCACCGATATAGCCGACATATCACTAACTGTGGATTGTGCAAATGCCTGGTTGGCAACCAAGGCGCCGCACAAAGAAAGCGCAACTGCGACACGACGTAGCGTCAGATTTTTCATATTATTTTTCCTAGAGATAGGGTGATTGGAATTCGGCTATACCCGCTTGATCGCTTCATTGAGCGACGAACAGACTGTAGCAAAAGTATTGATTATTTCAAATAAACAATAGATAGAATCATATATTGCTTACTAAAGTATTGAAATACAATACTAGTTCACACAGCAAATCGGCGAGGAAAACATGGCCCAAGCAGAAGCCTTGGTCGGGGCGCTAAAAAATGTGCTGAAAGCGCGCGGGGTCACTTATGCCCAACTGGCGAAAAGCCTGGGATTGAGCGAGGCAAGCGTCAAGCGCCTATTTGCTGCGAAAAGTTTCACGCTCGGACGTTTCGATCAGATATGCACGTTGCTGGGCATACAAATCAGCGATCTGGCGCGCATGATCTCGCATGAATCGGCAACGCCGTCCCAGCTATCCCAGGAACAGGAAGACAAACTGGTGTCCGACCCCAGATTATTACTGATCGCGGTGCATGCGCTGAATCACTGGTCACTGGAAGAAATCCTGGAGGTCTTCGATTTTTCCAAAGCTGAATGCATACGGCTACTCACTCGCCTGGACAAGCTTGGCATCATCGATTTGATGCCCAACAATAAAATACGCGTGCGCGTGGCGCCGGACTTCACCTGGCTGCCAGGTGGGCCGATACAGCAGTATTTTCGGGCGCAATTGAAAAATGATTTTTTCAACTCGCGTTTCGACCGGGACGGCGAAAAAATGACGATGGTCAGCGGCATGCTCTCGCCGGCCAGCAACACGATCATCCAAGACCATATGCGCCGTTTAAGCGCGGAATTCTCGGCGCTGCATCATCAGGACTTGAGTTTGCCTTTTTCTGAACGGTTTGGCACCAGCCTGATTCTCGCGGTACGACCCTGGTCTCCTGCGTCGTTCATGGAGTTCCAGAAAAAGCCGTGAATATGAGGAATGATGCTTTTCATAGAATGTCTGCTTCTGGCCGAACTTGGCCAATCGTGAAAGGCAGGCTTCGACTGTGGATTCAACCGATCAGTCGGTTTTCTCCGAAGCGGCCGTTAAACGTTCTAAATAACCGGCCTGAGCGATGCATCGCGCATTTGAGCACTGAGACCTATTGCTAGAGACCGGCGGCGAACTCCCGTGTGAGATCGGCGGCCGATATCTCCTTGCATCCGCTGGCATTCTGACCTGACCACAATGGCGAGAAATCATCGCTGCCCTGGCTTTCAGCCTTGGCGCGCAATGGAGCGATAGCGGACGTGGCCAATGGAAACGCGGGCGTAGCGCTGCTGATCGGGCCAAGTTCCTTCATGATGCGGTTAATGATTCCGCGCGCAGGCCGGCCAGTGAAAAGGTTGGTGAGCGCGGTGTGGCGGGCAGCCACACTTTTCAGCGCAGCCCGATGTAGCGCGCTTGTGGTGGCTTCGGGGCAAAGCATATAGGCTGTTCCAATCTGTACGCCGGCAGCGCCAAGCGCCATAGCAGCGGAAACGCCTTTGGCATCCACGATGCCACCGGCCGCAATGACTGGAAGCTTTACCGCCTGCACAATTTGCGGCACCAGTGCGAACGTGCCCACCTGCGTATTTAGGTCGTCCGACAAGAAAATACCGCGATGACCACCCGCTTCAAGACCTTGCGCGATGATGGCATCGACTCCATGCGCCTCGAGCCAAAGCGCCTCTTCGACAGTGGTCGCCGAAGAGAGTATCTTGGAGCCCCAGGTGCGCACCCGTGCCAGCAAATCGGGCGACGGCAAACCAAAATGAAAGCTCACTACAGCGGGCTTGAATTCGCTCAGCACGTCGGCGACTTCGGAACTGAAGGGTACACGTCCAGGCCCTGCAGGAATGGCGTCTTCGTCAAGCCCAAACTCTTGGTAATACCGAGAAAGCGCCGCTCTCCAAACCGCTTCGCGCTCGACACTGGGGGTTGCGGCCGCATGGCAAAAGAAGTTTACATTGAATGGCTTCGAGGTATGCGCCCGGATCTCCACCAGTTCATTGCGCATCGCGTCAAGGCTTAACATGGCACATGGGAGCGAGCCCAGCCCACCCGCGTTGGACACGGCTACCGTTAGCCTGTTGTCTTGCACCCCCGCCATCGGTGCCTGGATTACTGGTAGCTCGATGCCCAATAGTGTTTGTAAGGCCCTCATCTGATCTCCAATAGTTTTCGTTCGAGCTACAAACTCTGTTCGATATTAGTCTTTGTAGAACACCATGCCGCGAAAGTCCAGCGCGCTAACCGCGCTGTAGAAATGGCATTTTCATGTTCGGATCGTGCCTTGAACCAAATGGAATAGCAACATCGACCGGCAGCTAGTGGCCGTTTTGAGCCGGTCGTGATAGGCTCAATTCGCCCCTCAGCAGACGGTCATGGTTCTCCAAAGCCATCATTCGACTCAACGTGGATTCGCACAACGAAAAGCGCCAATCAGCGCTGAAGCGCCACTCACAAATTTCCAGAAAAACGTTTTCGATATACCGCAGGACTGATTGTTACAAGCCTGCGAAAGTGGCGGCGTAATGACTCCTGGGAGCCGAAACCGGCCAATTCCGCAATTTGCACCAGCGGTATCTTTGGGGACTCCAGCAGATCCTTGGCGATCGCTACGCGCTCTCGAATCAACCATTCGATCGGTCCAAGGCCGGTCGCTTCTTGAAACTGCCGTTGCAATGTGCGCGGACTCATCAATGCCTGCGACGCCATCGATTTTATTGTATGCGGTTGCGCCGGGTTGGCTCTTAGCCAGTCAATCAGCTTCGCTAATCTTCCCGCTTCATCATGCGCCATCGGACGCGAAACATACTGTGCTTGTCCACCTTCGCGATGCGGCGCGACAACGAGACGTTTGGCCACTTGATTGCCGATTTTGGCGCCGTAGTCGCTACGTACCAAGTGCAATAACATGTCCAATCCGGCAGCCGAACCGGCCGATGTAATGATTTGTCCTGTATCAACATAAAGCGCGTCGACCTGCACATCAATGGCTGGATAACGCTTTGCCAGTCGCTCGGCATAGCGCCAGTGCGTTGTCGCACGCTTGCCGTCAAGTACGCCTGCAGCGGCAAGGACGAATACGCCCGAACAAATCGAGCATAGGCGCGCTCCTCGTTTGTATGCAACACGAATTTTCTTGAGCAAATCGTCTGGCGGTAATTCGTCAGCGTCGCGCCAACCGGGAATGACGATGGTGTCTGCGCGATCGAGCAGACTGAGTTTATGGGGCGCTTCGATCTTGATACCACCCATTGCGCGAATAGGGCCAGCCTCGATCGCGCAAACGGAGAAATCATACCAATTCACGCCCAACTCGGGGCGTGCAAGCGCGAACAGTTCGACCGTACAACCAAACTCAAAGGTACAGAGCCGATCATAGGCGATGGCGACGACCAGATGTTTATGCATGGCGCAATGTTACCGTATATTGACATTTACGTCACTTTGCATGGTTTTTGATGAACGCGATAATTCGTTCACATTAACCAAAAGATGAGTCTATTCATGTCGATTGTCACCGAAGTAGCCGCCGCGCAAAGTTCAGATGCCTTGGTCCATTTTGAATCCGTATTGCAATTTGAAACGGATTGCTGGGATGTCCATCATGCAATGACGAGTGGCGCACCGGATTTTGTTCTGCTCGACGTCCGCGGACCAGACCAGTATGCCGCAGGTCATGTTCCAGGCGCGCGCCATCTTCCGCACGGAAAAATTGTCGAGGCGAAGCTGACCCAATATTCGGCCGATACCCTATTTGTGGTGTACTGTGCCGGCCCCCATTGTAATGGTGCGGCGCGTGCGGCAATTCGTATGGCCCGCCTCGGACGCCCGGTCAAGACTATGCCAGGAGGCATTACCGGTTGGATCGACGAAGGATTCGCGCTGGAATCGTCAGTGCATAAACAGGTATGAGCAACGATGAGGCTGGGCTTTTTTAGTTGGCGCCATTGCGCTCATATTCATCGTCGCAAACATTCGTTAAGTCAACAGCTTGCAGACGGTCTGTATGGCCGTCTGCAAGCTCACGGTATTGGCGGGCGGCTTGCCGAGATGGAGATGCTCGGCTTACCGCCTGCCTTATACAGTCCGCACGCCGGCACGCACCCCTTCAATATAGCGATCGATCACCGTCGGCAGCACCGTCAGCGGCACGCCGCCGCTTTTCACCAGCGCATCATTGAAGCCGGCCAGATCGAATTTAGCGCCCAGCGCCAGTTTCGCTCTTTCGCGCTGGCGCAGGATTTCGTTGTGCCCCATCTTGTAGCCGCAGGCTTGTCCAGGCGATACGCAATAGCGGTCGATTTCGCTGGTCGTGGCGGCAATGTCGCGTCCGGTATTTTCGCTGAGGAACCGGATCGCCTGCTGCCGCGTCCATTTCATCGCGTGCAAGCCGGTATCGACCACCAGGCGGCAGGCGCGGAACTGCTGGGCCTGGAGATAACCGATCTGGCTGAACGGATCTGCCGCATACAAGCCAAACTCGTCGACCAGCTGCTCGGCATACAACGCCCAGCCTTCGACAAAGGCGTTGAAGCCCATCAATGAGGCAATCAGCGGCATCTGCGCATGATGTTCGGCCAGATACGCGCCCTGCCAGGTATGGCCGGGAATGCCTTCGTGCGCGGTCAGCGTGGCGATGTCGGACTTCGGCCAGAGTGTGGTCGATTTCAGGTTGATGTAATAAATCGCCGGCCGCGATCCGTCCAGCGCGGGGAAATTCATATACCCGAGCGGAGCGCCAGCCTCGATATCGGGCGGCACGCGCTTGATCACCAGCGGCGCCTTCAGGCCCAGATGCGAAATTTCCGGCATCAGCGCCCGCACCGCCGCCACCCGCTCATTGCAATAGGCAATCAGCTGCTCGCGCCCTTGGTCGTTATCGGCGTAGAAGCGCTTGGGATCTCTCGACAAGGCCAACAGACGTTCGCCGACCGTGCCCTGCGTGATTCCCTGCGCCTTGAGAATGGTATCGATACGCGCCTGCAGCAGCTTGTTTTGCTCCAGCCCGATCGCGTGGATTTCGGCGGCGCTGCGGGTCGTCGTGGTGCCCAGCTTGAGCGCCCATTCGTAATACGCTGCGCCATCCGGCAAGCGGTACACGCCGGCGACATCGGTGGCCTTGGCTGTGGCCTTGGCTAAGGTGTCGATCTGGCGTTCGAGCGCCGGATATACCAGGGTGTTCACCAGCTTGGTCGCGCGCGCTTCCCAGTCGCCGTCGATACCGAGTTTTTTGGTGCGGCCGGCAATCGAGGTAACCAGCTTCTGCGCCGCCGCCGGGGTCTTGCGATAATCGCGCAATTGGCCGAGCGCCGTGCGTACGATAAAGTCGGGCGGCATGACGCCCTTGCCGGCTTGCTCGACGATGCGCGCGCTTTCCTGATCGAGCAGGCGCGCCAGCGCTGTTACGCGCTCAAGATAGGCTTCGGCATCGGCAGCATTGGCGATCTGGTGCTGCGAGTCTAGAAATTCAGGTACGGCGGTCAGTGCGCCATTCTGTTGGGTAACCGGGAATGGCGATGTGCCGCCGTAGAAACCGCTGGCCGCGCCGCCATAGGAAAAGCGCAGGCCATGCACGCCTTCGGTCGCCGCATAAAACACGCTGTCGTAGCGGATTTGCGCATCCGGGCTGAGCTTGGCGCGCTCCAGCACCGTCATGCGGGCCAGCATCGATTTTACCTGGCCAGCCCAGGCGGCGTCGCCCGCGGGAGAATTATCCGGCAGGCGTGATTTGAGCGCAGAGCGCGCGCCGGAATCGAGCCCCAGCTCGGTGGCCGAGGTCGGCGCCAGGCGCAGGATTTCTTCTGCAAAGTCGGCCAGCAAGTTCGAGAACCGCGTATCGGCCGGCGGTGCATCATTGGTTTGGGCCTGAGCAACGGCGATGCGAGGTAGTGCCGCAACGGCAGCGGCGGACAGCGCGCTCAGCAACAGCTCGCGGCGGGAGAATGTGGGGGGCGGGGAGGTCTCGTTCATGGCATCCTTTTTTTTATTACCGGGAGAAAAGAATTTATGCGTTGCCGACCTTATCGCGAGTGGCGGAATGGTGTCAACGGAATTTGCAGTCTCGATGACAGAGGATGCGGATTGCTTATAGTCGATGCGGAAAGGTGATCCCCTCGCCGGTTCAGCAAACAGTTATTCTGTGCGAGGACTGATAGAGTTGCACCTAAACCTGTAAGGGGAAATCCATGTCCGGTATTGGGCGACCGTATAACAAAACCACACGTGCAACGGCGAGAAATCGACTGCTGATTAACGACAGCGATAAAAGCATTTCAAGCCGCCAGCGGCTCGCATCCGCCATGCTGCTCACCCCAATCGCATTCTTTGCATTTTGTCTCTACTCACAGACCAGCGCTGCCGAAGTCTCGCCCTGCCCGCCGGACTGGGAAGCGCAAATCTGCGAACTCAAGTCAGTGGTGGAGGTGCTCAAGAAAGAACACCTGACCGAGATCGATGTGCCGGCCTTTCTCGACGAAACTATCCGGCTGGGCGTCAAAACTCTGCCTTACGCCGGCTTTCGCAATGCCGAGGAACAGCAAGAACAGATAAAGAAAGACGAACGCACGCGCCACGGTGCGCCCGGCATCGGCATCATCTTTGAGACCCTGCCCGACGGTTTGCATATTATCGACGTCGTGCCGGACGCGCCTGCCGCCCAGGCCGGTGTGCTTAGCGGCGATCTGGTGGTGAAGATGGATGACAACAGCGTGGTCGGCGTCGACAATGCCGAGATTGCAAAATATGCCAACGGCGAGCTCGGTGCGCCGCTCAAACTCACGCTGCTACGCGGTGTTAAAAACAGCGCGCCGAAACGGTTGGAGCGGCTGGAATTCGCTCTGCTGCGCGCCATCATCAAACCGCGCCCCGCTAGCGCCAAGCGAATCGACGGCAACGTGCTGTACACCCGGCTCGCCAATTTCCCAGAACCCACCATCGGCGATTACATCAACGTCCTACAAGCCGAGCGCAAAAAGGGGGCTCCGGTCAAGGCTGTGATTCTCGATCTGCGCATCAACGGCGGCGGCGCGCTTAACGCCGCAATCGGCATTACTGCGCTCTTCACCGGCCGCAACAAGACGGCGATGGTGACGCTGCAGCGCGACGATAAAATCCAGCACCGCATCACCACCAACTGGCCCGACTACGATCTGCCAGTGATGCAAGGCCAAGACCCGCTGGCGCCGTTGCAAGCCGACGAATGGTGGCGCAGCGTGCCGCTCATCATACTGGTCGACGGCCAAAGCGCCTCGGCCGCCGAAGCCACCGCCGCCGCGCTGAAGGATCTTGGCCGCGCCAAGCTATTGGGTACGCCGACCTACGGTAAAGGCATGGCGCAAACCGGCGTCGGCACACGCGACGGCACCTACGTGTTCTGGACCAACGCACGCAATTTGCGGCCGAACGGCTGCCCGATGGAAGGTTATGGTGTGGTGCCGGACTGGATCGTAGCGCCGCGCAAAGATGCCGATATGGACGGCGTCTTGCTCGGCTATCGCGAGGTAGACATTGCGCGTCCCGCCTATGCCAGCAAAGCCGCGCCCGATCCCTTCGCCGATGTACGCAAGGAACGCCAACGCATGCGTGACCGGCGCGCACTCGCCAGGCTGGACGAAAGCAAGAGCGCAGCGCTGCCGCAAAAGGAATTCGGCAGCGACAAGGATTGGCAATTGAAACAGGCGCTGAATGCGCTGGCTGGCAGGCCGGTGCAAACGGTAACGGTGAACCCGAGGTTCATGCCGGCGCAGCCGGTGTGTGTGAAACTCGCTGAACAACTCGCTGAATAGCGTCGTTGCATAATTTACATGTCGGACAGCAAATTAAATAACCCAAAATTGGAAAGCTGGATGAAAGTTACGCCGTTTTAGAATGCGTCAACGTTGTTAAGTAATCGAGGAAGATCACCGCCGCTGTATATATCACTGCATATGTTTGGCGGCAGATCACACCCCTCAAATGATGGAGACAAAAGTTCATGCGTATTTTTTACGGCTCAATGAGTTCGACCGTAATACCGGCGACACCAGCGACGCCGGTGAGGATGGTCCTGATTGCACCGGCTCAAGCCACGGCAGCCGGCTCGTCAAAAAAATCACCTTCATGATTGCGGCATCGCCGAGATAAGTCATTTATCGGCAAAGCTGACTGAACAATCCGCATGATCGGCGGCACGATAAAGACACTCCGTGATCTGCACTCGGCCTCAAATCCGCATGTTCAACGCCCGTGATTGAACACCCGCAAAACAGATGCTGCTCAAACTGGCGTGCGGGCGTACACAACATGCCTGCCAGCATTGCAACTTAGCCGTAAAGCCATGACCGTATGTGTTCATCATGGCTTGAGCACTTAAATGCGCCTCATCGCGGGCCGGGCGTTAAATATAAATAGAATCAAAGGAGAAAGAAATGAAAGCGATACCTGCTGAGCAGCTGATGCCGGTCACGGAAAAAACGTCCCAAACATTCTGGCCGCATGGCTGGTGGAAATTGATGGAAATGCGCATTGGCGTTATTCCCTTGCCGGTGTACTTATTGCTGCTGGCATTGATAACAGGATTTGTCATCACCGGCAAAGTACCCTCCGATATCTCGGTATCGATTGCATTGCTGGCAGTGGGCGGTTTTTCTTGCGCAGAATTGGGCAAACGACTCCCCGTCATGCGCAACATAGGCGCCGCAGCAATTTTTGCGACCTTCATTCCTTCCTACCTGGCGTTCCAGCATCTGTTACCGGCCATGGTGTTAAAGAACGTAGTCGATTTCACCAAGTCGACCAATTTTCTTTATCTATTCATTGCGTCGATCATTGTCGGCAGTATCTTGAGCATGGATAGAACGGTTCTCATCAAAGGCTTCATCAAGATTTTTGTGCCGCTTGCCGCCGGTTCTGTCGTCGCGGCTATTGTCGGCACGGCCGTCGGCACTCTGCTTGGCTTGGGCGCCTACCATACCTTCTTTTACATCGTTGTTCCGATCATGGCCGGCGGCGTGGGCGAAGGCGCGATTCCCCTGTCCATTGGTTACTCCGGAATATTGCACCAGGCTCAGGGTGACGTCTTTGCGCAGGTCCTGCCCCCTGTAATGCTCGGCAGCCTGACCGCAATCATACTGGCCGGCGTGCTGAATTTTGTGGGTAAGAAATACCCGCACCTCACTGGCGAGGGCCGGCTGCAGCCGGGCGAGCAGGACGAAATGCATCCGGTGAAGGACGAAGGCCTCGCCCATACGGATGTCGGCAATATTGCGGCCGCAGGCATTACGGCGATCTCGCTGTATATGTTTGGATTGATGTGCTACAAGCTGTTCGACTTTCCGGCGCCGGTCGCCATGCTGTTTATTGCCGTGATTTTCAAACTGTCGCGCGCAGTGTCGCCGCAGTTGCAGCAAGGCTCTCTGGTGGTCTACAAATTCTTTTCCACGGCAGTCACTTATCCCTTGCTGTTTGCCATCGGCGTATCCATGACGCCTTGGGACAAACTGGTGTCCGCATTCAACGTGCTCAATCTCATCACCATCGTATCGACGGTTGCAACCTTGATGGCGACAGGTTTCATGGTCGGGCGATGGCTGAACATGTATCCGATTGAAACGGCGATTGTAAATGCCTGCCATAGCGGCCAGGGCGGCACCGGCGACGTGGCGATTTTGACGGCGGCGAACCGCATGCAGATGATGCCGTTCGCACAGATTGCGACACGCATTGGCGGCGCGATTACCGTAACTCTGACCCTGCTTGTCATGTCCCAGTTGAAATAAGAGGATCCCATGAAAAACACAATAACTCCCCAAATTCCCGCAACCCTGATCCCCGGCGACGGCATCGGCCCTGAAGTAGTCGAAGCTACGGTTCAGATATTGGATGCTTTGGGATCGCCGTTCTCCTGGGACATACAACAGGCTGGCGTGGCTGGCGTCAACAGCAGCGGTGACCCGTTGCCGGCGGCCACCCTGGCCAGCATCCGCAAGAACAAACTGGCCCTCAAAGGCCCGCTGACCACGCCGGTAGGCGGAGGTTTCCGCTCCTCCAACGTGCGCCTGCGTGAAGAATTCCAGCTGTACGCCAATGTCCGGCCCGTAACGACAATCGTGCCCGGCCGCTACGAAAACATCGACATCACGTTGATCCGGGAAAACATCGGCGGCTTTTATGTGGCGCACGAATACTACATTCCAGTCGGCGACGACCCACGCGCAGTGGCGGTCTCTACCGGCATCAACACACGCGAAGCCTGCAAGAAAATTGCGCGCTTTGCCTTTGAATACGCCGTAAAAAACGGCCGCAAGAAAATCACCGTGGTCCACAAAGCCAACATCCTGAAGGCGCTGACCGGCATCTTCCTGGAAGCAGCAAAGGAAGTTGCGCGTGACTACGAAGGCAAAGTGCAGATGAACGACATGATCGTCGACGCCTGCGCCATGCAACTGGTGCTGAATCCCTGGCAGTTCGACATGCTCCTATGCACCAACCTGTTCGGCGACATTCTTTCCGATCAGATGGCCGGCCTGGTCGGCGGCCTGGGCATGGCGCCCGGCGCCAATATCGGCGACGACTGCGCGATCTTCGAGGCGGTGCATGGCTCGGCGCCGGACATCGCCGGCAAGGGCATCGCCAATCCGATTTCCCTGCTGCTGGCAGCGGGGCAGATGCTGGATCATGTGGGCCGGGCCGATCTGGCGCTGCGGCTGCGTACGGCGATTACCGACACGCTCAACAAAGACAAAATTGCCACGGGCGATCTCAAGGGCACTGCATCCACTCAAGAGTTTACCGATGCGATTGTGCGTCGGCTTGAGCTGACCTAATGAGAGTTTCATAATTCACGCAGAGAGTCAACTTTCGCAGCGCTTCATCGCGAAACTTGACTCTGACCCCACATGACGGATTCGGAGAAAGACAGCGCGCACCAGGTGGCCTTGTACTTCTTCAGCGATAAGGCAGCTACTCCGTGGCCCGCTAAGTGGGGTCAGAGTGAAGTTTCTGCAAAAATCCCGCAGAAAGTTCACTCTGACCCCAGTTAGCTGCGTTTGTTAAGCGCAAACCGGGCAAGGGTCAGGTTGGCACGATCGAGGTTTCTATTTTTAATCTGCCTGGAGAACAAAAATGCCAACGGAACGTTTCGAGTTCTTAGGGACTGAAAAGCAAAAACTTGCCGCTCGCCTCGATATTCCGGCAGGAGAAACACGCGCCTACGCTCTGTTCGCCCATTGTTTCACAGGCGGCAAAGACATTCTCGCAGCCAGTCGAATTGGACAGGCGCTCGCCACCTGCGGCATAGCGGTGTTGCGCTTCGACTTTACCGGCTTGGGTGCAAGCGAGGGAGAGTTTGCCAATACCAATTTTTCCTCAAACCTGGCCGATCTGAGCGCAGCGGCAAATTATTTACGGCAGACGTATCGGGCGCCGTCCATGCTGATCGGGCATAGCCTGGGCGGCGCGGCGGTACTTGCCGCCGCTTCAAAGATACCGGAGGTGCGCGGTGTCGTTACCATCGGTGCGCCAAGTGATCCAGCGCATGTCAAGAAGCAGTTCCGTGGGTATATCGATGAGATTCAAACTAATGGTGAAGCCGTAGTCAAGCTCAGCGGGCGGCCATTCAGAATCAAGAGACAATTTCTCATCGATGCGGAGAAACAGCGATTGCTGCACAATATTTCGGAGTTTAACGGGGCGTTGCTTGTCATGCATTCACCGCAAGATGAAACGGTCGCGGTGCAGAATGCGAGCCATATTTTCAGCGTTGCGAACCACCCGAAAAGCTTCGTATCCTTAGATGATGCGGATCATCTTCTTACTCGGAAAAGCGATGCTTTGTATGCGGCAAACGTCATTGCGGCATGGAGTGAGCGTTATATCATCGACGACGCCAGGCAAGCCCTGCCATCCAGATAATCTACGCACTCCAACAACGAGCTGCTTTTACGTAAACGCCATCCATATACTCACGCCAGGCTAAAAAAGCTTGCCCCCCATGCCCGTTGTTGAATTTCCAGCTCACCGAAAGCGGAGTTATTTATACTCCGCCTCCGGCGACGCCATCAATCAGAAGCGGGTACGCATGCCGACCGCGAATTCGGTCTGATTCTTGAAGCCGTTAGCCGATCCTACGCGGTAGCCGTCGTTAAGTTTCATGTAGTCGCCAGCCAGATACAGCTCGGTACGTTTCGACAGATGGTAGAAAGTCGAGGCGTACAGCGTTTTCTTCTTGCCGCTGCCGGTGGCAGTTGCACCGCTGGCGTCATTGTAGGCGTTCAAGGTGCTGCTGCCGTCTGCGTTGTAAGCTGCGTTCTGGGCCTTCATCACTTGATAGCCGATTTCATAATCGAACGAACCTTGCGGTGTGAACTTGGCCGATACAGTGTAGGCGTCGTCCTTACGCTTGCCGAGCGCACCTTGCTCTGCCGTGTAGTGGAAGTAACCGGCATTCAAACGCACCAGATCGAAAATGTAGCTGCCGCCAACCGAATAGGATTTGTGTTTTTCCAGACTGGTGTCGACCCCGTTACCGACGTCGGCCTGGTTGATAAAACCGGAGACGACGAAATTCGGGCCGTTGTAGCCGATCGCTGCGGATTTGGTGGTGTTGTGGGCGAACTGGCCGGCAACGTTACCAAACTGATAGCCAAGACCGGCCACTATACCGTTGTCGAACACTTTCTTCCAGACCACGCCACGGTCATAGCGGGTGCCGGTGGCGCTGCCCGCGTAGAAAATCATTTGCTTGAAATTATTGTTGTTGGTGAAGCCGCCTTCTTCCAGGCCCAGCTTGGAGCCGTAGGCGTCGCCATAGACCTGGGCGAAATCACGCGCCAAGGTATTCTGGCGGCCCACTGTGAGCTGGCCAAAGGTAGTGTCTTGCAAACCGACCCAGGCGTCACGGTTAAACAGCACGCCCGGTGTATCCATTTCACCGGTGCCGACCACGAATTCGGCTTCCAGTTTGAAAATTGCTTTGAGCCCGCTGCCCAGATCTTCAGAGCCGCGGAAGCCGAGGCGGTTGCCGCTAAACCAGGCGACCGGAATGCCGGTCAGGCGATCGCCGTTGCTGTTGGCGTGATTGACTGTGCTGATGGTGGCGTCGATCAGGCCGTAGATAATGACATTGGATTGCGCATATGCTGCGTTGACAGATACCATCGTTCCCAGAACAGTTAGCGCCAATAGCGATTTTTTCATTTTTTTCCTCCAGACATTTGTATGTGGAATTCAGCGGCCAATTTCGATTGACCGCCCGAAAATAATAATCGTAAGTTTCCCAATTGCCTTCGGTTTATATATTTCGTTGCTTTTGAGACACATTTGAACATTTTGAGTTCTTGTTCTGCAAATGAGGTGTACGCTTCTCAGGTTGTCGCAGGGGTTCGCGACAGCACAGAAAATGGCGTCCTGAAAAGCGTCCGTACCAGACGCTCTTTTTAAATACACTCAGCTCACTTCTGATCCTCGGGACGACTGGCGCCGAGCGTCTCGAGCAACGGCCGGAGAGCATCGAGTTCCGAGCCGAAACCGCTCCAGTCTCCCGCCTTCAAGCGCTCGATGGCGCGCTCATAATGGGCGAGTGCCTCGCGCCCGGGCGCGCCCGCCGTGCCTCGCGGCGGCGACGCCAGCGGGGCGCTTTCCTTGAACAGCGCCGCCAAGGCTTCGCCCAAGGTCTCCTCCATCACCACCCGGTCGCCATAGGCGGCGATCACCCGCTTCAACTCGGGCAACTGACCGGACGCCGCGCGCAAGTAGAGCGGGGAGACGTAGAGGATCGAGTTCTCGATCGGCACCACCAGCAGATGGCCGCGGATGACGCGCGAGCCCATCTGGTTCCACAGCGAAATCTGCTGCGAGATCTCGGTATTCTGCTGGATGCGCGCCTCGATCTGGAACGGTCCGAAGACCAGCTTGTCCTTGGGGAAGGTGTAGACGATGAGCTTGCCGTACTCGGGCGGATCGCAACGCGCCGCCAGCCAGGCGATCATATTCTCGCGCTGGCTGGGCGCCATCGGCAGCATGAGGACGAACTCGGCGCGTGGCTCCCCAGGCAGCCGCATGATCATGTAGTAAGGCGTCATCGGCGTGCCGGGCGCATTGCCTCCACCCATGCCGCCATCGATGCCGCCCGATCCCCGCGGGAACTGCCAGAGATCCTCGCGATTGTAGAAGACTTCCGGTGCATCCATATGGTAGGCGCGGTAGAGTTGCGCCTGGATCAGGAACAGATCCTCGGGGTAACGGATATGCTGCTGCAGGTCTGGTGGCATCGCCTTCAAGGGCTTGAACAGACCCGGGAAGATGCGCTGGTAGGTCCGCAGGATCGGATCGGCAGGATCGCTGACATAGAAGTCGACCGTACCGTTATACGCATCGATCACCACCTTGACCGCGTTGCGGATGTAATTGGCGCCGTCGCCGACGCCGTTGCCAACACTCCGCTGGGCATAGGGGAACCAGCGGCTGGTGGTATAGGCGTCCTGCATCCAGAACAGGCGCCCTTCGCTGGCGACGATATAGGGGTCATGGTCGAGGCGGAGAAACGGCGCGATCATGTGTACCCGGTCCTGAATGTTACGGTGCAGCAGGATCCGGCTCTGGTCCGTGATGTAGCCGGTAAGCAGGATGTTGGGATCGTCGAACTGCCAGGCGAAGAGGGCGCGTCGCGCCAAGCTGCCGATGGCGACCCCGTCGCGCCCGCTGTAAGTGGTGTAGACGTTGTCTTTGCCCATGGGGTAGTCGAATTCGGGTACGCTGCCCTTGACGATGACGTAGCCATGACCGCCTCCACCGAAATAGAGGCGCGGTTGGTGGATGGCCGGGCCGCCGTTGGCGACGGGAGGAATATCCTGCAGATAGAGGGAAGGCAAGCCCTCAGTGGATTTCTCGGTGACCGGCGACATCACGACGCCGTAGCCGTGGGTGAACAGGAGATGCAGGTTGACCCAGGTCTGGGCGTTCGCCGGCAGCATCGCCGGCTCCAGTTCGCGCGCCGACAGCATCACCTGCCGGTAGCCGGCGTCAAGCCGGTAGCGGTCGATATCGACAGAGAGGAATTTATAGTAGGTCCTGATCTCCTGCAGCTGCGCGTAGGTATCCATCAACGGCTGCACATCCCACAGGCGGACGTTGTCGATGGTCGCGCGATTGGCCTGGAGCGAGGCGAGATTGAGCCCCTGTTCGGCCGGAAACGGCTTTACCGCGATCTGCCCCAGGCCGTAGGCCTGCCGCGTCAGCGCGATATTGTGCTCGATATAGGGTGCCTCCAGCTGTAGCTCGCTCGGCTTGACATACAAGCGTTGGAACAGCGCTGGGTAGATCAAGGCCAACACCAACGAGCCGCCCAACACCAGCAACGCCGAGGCGGCAGGAATGCGATAGCTCCGCCAGCGCATATTGGCCCAAGAGGCGACGGCCGCGGCAGTGGCAAGGCCGGCCAGCAGCCACAGGACCGGCAATTCGACATGGATATCGGTATAACCGGCGCCGACCACCACGCCGTTGTCACCGTAGAGCAGCAGAAAGCGGTCGAGCCAGTAAGACCAGGCCTTCAGCAAAAAGAATCCGCCGAGCAGTGCCGAACCATGCACGGCGGCGGCGGGCGAGAGCCCACGCGGCGATTGCCCGAGCGCGATGTCGCCGCGCACCCCGTAGACCACGCCGGCAACGATCGCGCTGCAGAAGAGCAGCTGCAGCAGCCAATTCTTGAGCGCAATATAGGCCGGCAGCGAGAAGAGATAGAAGCCAATGTCCTTGCCGAAGATCGGATCGCGCGCGCCAAAGGGCAACTGATAAAGGAAGCGCAGTGCCATGTCCCAGCGCGAAATTTCGAAGGCCGCGATAAGCAGCCCAAAGAGGACAGCGCCGCAAGCGATGCTGGAGCGCCAGGGAATGCGCGGCGTGGCCTGGCCGGTCAGCTCGCCTATTACCTCCAGCGCAGCCGACGAAAAGGCTGTTTCCGTTTGCCAGGCGCCGAGGCTCCTCGAATAACGATGCGCCAAGAACCCCGACAACCATATAACGCCCGCCGAGGCGGCGAACACCGCGACAAACAAGAGTGCCTGGGCGGAAAGGACCGTCCAGAAAACATCGACATAGCCGATCGAAGAAAACCACAGCCAGTCGACCAGGACGCCAGTGATGCGCCCGACGACGATCAGGCCGGCGACGACAATGACCACCGCAACCGTGATTGCATTGCGCCTCAAGCGCAAGCCGGATCTCACCTGCGAACGCATCGATCCTCCTTTGCCGGGCCGTCACCCATGGCGGGCGCACAGTCAGGTTATGACTTGCGCCAGATGAATGCCAGATAAATGATTGTAGTCCAGTAAACCAGGAGGCGGTATGGCTCGCCGCCAGACACTCCCTCAAGATCAGCTTGTGCGATGTTGCACCCGGCGCCCGGTTTGTTTGGCCGTCCTGCACGTTTCCCGATATGCTAAAAAATGCTCATCGCGTCGTTGTTCAGCAGCCGGCTGTGAACCGACAGTTCTTGCGATGAACGATGTCGTCAATCTGTTGCATCCACCGGTTGAATCCACTGCCGGTTGCAGACGTTTGACAGATTGTATGAATCTAAATTGAAGGCGGCTGCCAATTGCTTATAGCCTCTTCATGCTTTTTCTATGCTTGACTTATTCAATGGATACGATAATAATATCCGTTATGGCATCGGTAAATACTCAGTTTTCAATTGCGGTTCATGTGTTGGCGGCGATCGCCCACTATGAAACGTCTTTTACGTCCGAAGTTTTGGCCGGCAGCGTGAATGCGAACCCGATTTTTGTTAAGAGAATCCTGGCGAAGCTCTCAAAAGCGAAGTTGGTAAAAGCCACTGTCGGTAAAGCCGGCGGCTACGCGCTTACTAAAAATCCAAAAAGCATTTCGCTGTTAGATATTTCACATGCTGTAAACCCTCCAAGTGTTTTTGCCATCCACACCTATGAGAAAAAGGAATGGTGCGTAGTGAGCAATAATATTAAAGAGGTAATGGGCGAGGTTTTGGTAGGTACGGAGAAAGCTGTTGAAAATGATTTGAAGCAGACCACGCTGGCAGATGTTGTTTCAAAAATCAGGAGCAAATCTCGTTAGCGTTTTTTTTGATCTAAATAGATACTTTAATAGTATCTATAATATAAGCGAAAGGCAGCGAATTTTATGAGAATCGGATTTATCGGAGCGGGAAACGTAGCCCAAACATACGCTAAGTACTTTGTACGGTATGGGCACGAGGTTGTGCTTAGCAACAGCAGAGGGCCGGATTCGTTAAACGAACTCGTGCGTGGTATCGGCTCGAATGCCAAAACAGGCACTGTCCAGGAAGCAGCGATGCAAGATATCGTGATCTTATGTGTCCGGTGGGAGCAGGCAAAGCAGGCGCTCGCCGAGGTTTCGGATTGGGGTGGGCGGATCCTTGTCGACGCGACAAATCGACCTCCCAATGAGGACGCCGAGGGCAAGACTTCGAGCGAGATCATCGCAAGTTATGCGCCTGGGGCTGGAGTCATCAAGGCGCTCAATACGCTCGTCATGAATTGGATGCCAGCCCCCTCAGAGAACGACCGCAAATTTGTCCTGTTTATGTCGGGCGACGATAAAGCCGCGAAGCAGAAACTAGCGCGCATTCTCGACGAAGCCGGCTTTGCCCCGGTGGATCTTGGGGGGCTGATTGAGTCTGGAAGACTCCAGGAATTCGGCGCCCCCTTAAGCGGACTTCACATGGATCTGATCAAACAAATGAATTCCTGAATCCAACGCAAAACGACTAACGTTTAAAGGATAAGACAATGAACAGCAGTGCAAATAAATTAGCAGGAAAAATCGCGGTCATCACAGGCGGTAATAGCGGCATCGGCCTGGCCACAGCCAAGCGCTTTGTAGAAGAAGGTGCGCATGTCGTGATCACTGGGCGAAGACAGAAAGAGCTGGCTGAGGCCGCAGCTTTCATCGGAAAAAACGTGATTACGGTCGAAAGCGACGTCTCGAACCTAAACGATCTCGACCGTCTCTATGCCGTTGTGAAAGAGAAGCATGGTCATATTGACATTCTTTTTGCGAACGCAGGTGGGGGGACAATCGCGCCGCTTGCAACGGCGACCGAGTCTCATTTCGACAAGATCTTCGATGTCAACGTAAAGGGATTATTCTTTACCGTGCAAAAAGCGCTTCCCCTTTTCAAAGATGGCGGCTCGATCATCCTAACCTCTTCGAACGCAAACGTGCTGGGAGTGCCAGCCTTCACCGCCTACGCTGCTAGCAAGGCAGCCGTACGCAGCTTTGCGCGCGGCTGGACGATGGAGCTAAAGGATCGCAAGATTCGTGTGAATTCGATGAGTCCTGGCCCAATCGAAACTCAGGCTTTGGAGAAGGCGGGCCTCACCGCTGAACAGGCAGAACAGGCGGCAGCTCAGTTCGCTTCGCAAGTTCCGCTGGGCCGCAGAGGCACGCCCGAGGAAATCGCTAGCGTTGTCGCATTCCTTGCTTCCGATGAAAGTTCATATATCACCGGGGTGGATCTCGCCGTCGACGGGGGTATGGCGCAGGTCTAACATCAAAATGTCTTCCCCTCATGACAGGGGCTCAATGGGCGCCTAAGACATAAGTCTGCTGATTCGCTGTAGAGCAGAATTCTATGAATCCAAAAAAAAATGGCGGATGATTCCACGAACGTCCGCCATTTGTTATTCACACATTCATCTAACAAACGTTTTTGAGCGTTAGTCATGCATTAGCTTCTAATCTTCCAGGTCTTGAAGGACCGCTTCCGGCCGGATTCAGTCATTCGCGAAAGACTAAATTCGACCCTTTGCTGTCCTTCATATTTCCCGACGGCGGACATTCACATGGCCGCCAAATCAAATGAAGGAAACTGTCAATGATCTGCTTCGTTTCGTTCGATTCTAGGGAAGGGAGTATTCCAAGTCGTTTCCACGAAATTCAATTGTATTGAATCGCTGTCAAATAAATCATCAAGTTGCCAATTCCAACTTTCTAACTCATTGTCCGCCATGACGAAACAGCGCGCATGATTCAGTGGAACATTGGCAAGCATGAAATCAAATCCCCCATCTGGCGGATGGGATAACCGAACTTTTTCCCGCGCTTTGGATAGGACATCAAAACCAATCCGATAACCGACTGGTATTTCGTAGCGACCATTCAGGGTTGCCAAGGTCTCAATTTCCGAAATTGTGTCATTGGCTGTAGCCGAAGCAAGGTTATATGTGAACTTTAGGCGGTCGCCCGGTTTGATTGTTTTGATCCAATAATCCACCTTTTGATTGCTTCCGCGCTTAACCATTACTCATCATGGGCGGTGCCGTTAGCGCTAATGGACTGAGCTGAATTGAAATTGACGGGGAACGCCAAGTGGGTCTTCAACGGAGAGCGTGGCGGTCGCGCCGCTCTCGACAATGGTGATTTTTGGGACGGGTTGCTTGTACCAATTGATCCAGTTTGTTACGCTCTGCGACACCCCGGGCCAATTCACATCAACAAGATTGCGTTCAAGTAAGCGATCCCCAAATTTGTTAAAGACGACAAGTTGATAGGGATTCCAAAGCATGATGTTTGAAATACCGACGACATATTTTGAATCGGGAGAAATCCAGATTTGCGTGAGCGCTGGCACGGGACGATGGAACAATTCTGCGCCTGACGCTTTGTCGCGTAACTGCAAGTAAGAGTAAACGTTTTCAACGGTAAAAGGATCTTTCGTGGTCGAAATCATCTTCCACCGCGCATCGTGAGTCTGCCAACTCCAGTCGTGGTGATGCTCGGCACGCACGGTATCGGTCTCTGCTGATAGGTCGACTACTTTGTCGTACCCGGAAAAATCGGCATGCACCAGCGGACTTGCAATCAACATCAACGCCATTGCTGCCCGTGAGATCTTCGCATGCAAAGTGTTTTTTTTATTTTTCAAATAGACCTCGAGTAAATATTTAACGAGTAATTGAGCTGAGGCGAAGTGCCAATATCGGCGTTCGAGTTCAGTCGCTGGCAGGGCATTCTGTACCCAGTTTTTCATCCTGACAATGCTTACTCCCGCGAACTGGCTGACCGCTTTGGGAGAAATTCTTGAAGGTCCGGTTGTGGCCGATAGCGGGCTATTGACCCAATTCAGATATTCACGTCTTTCACACTCCTAATCTGATCCCTTGATTCGAGGAGGCATGAAGTAGCACTTTTGCTTCAGATCTAAAAAATTGAGCAGAGCAGTTCGGGTAGTGGTTGGGATTCTCCAAAATTTGGAAGGTGGGTAACTATCAAGGCTAATCCGCTGTTCACTTGTTTCCCATTCAAATACTACGTAGGGAATATCGCCATCCACCATTTCTGCTGTTCGAACTGACACGACCGGTTGCCCGTACCGCTTAAGCAGCAACCTCAGTTGATCTTCATATTCGGCGTAGGCATCTATACCGATGACAACCGATACGGTCTTCCCCTTGCAGAGAGTAAAACCGCCGTCCAGAAAATGCTTCGAACGATCTTTGTATGCTGCGCGATAATTAAATCCATCTTCCGCTATTTCGATGTTGTATCCGCTAGCCTCCAGATCATTGGAAATAGCTGTCTTGTCTAATCCCAATAAGTTTTGAGGGAATACTGCTGCGTGCGCAGGAGTGTTCGCAATGAAGAGTGCAGAGAGTGAAAATGCGAGAGCGGATTTGAATGTAAACATGACAGATCTTTCTTTTTTCGCTTAGAAGGCGTTAAATTTTCTTCCGCCCAATGTAAGCGAGGACCGCGCCTAAGCCGTCGAGATTCGATGTGCGACGCATCACTGCTTCAACCGGACACCAGGGATACGGAAGAACCGAAACCCAGTTCATCACTTCATCGCAGTGGTCCGATGGCGGCGATTGCATTACTTCGATGGTAATCGACAAGCGCTCGGCCAAAAAAGAATCTTCCGCAAAATGCCAGTCGTAACTGCCGCACCCAACGCGCACTGCACCGCTTCCCTTCTCTGTCATGGCAACCATCCAGTCGCACGTAAACCTAGCCTGCTTATCTTCTGGCGGCGGCGACAAGCACAGGGTATAGACGTTCTCGTAGGTTTGACCGAAGCGGCGCACCAGGACTTCCGCGATGGCGTCGCGCCCGTTCGCGATGGGAGGAAACGAAATAGTGCCTGTGTTAACCACCATTTCCAGTACTGCCTGATCGGTGAAGGCATGTGACATCAAGTGCGGTCGATTGCCATCTTTGGCCTGTAAGTAAGCAAAGATCGAGGCGGCTGGTGTTTGCATTCAGATTATCTTTCATGGCAGGTACTTCTATTATTTCAGCGGTAACCCCGAAATTTTTTGCTTTACCCGTGCAGTGCAATTAGTTCGATTGTTCGGCAAGAATAGCTTGGATTGCCGCCGCCATTTTTACCAAAGTCGGATAGTCCGCCTTGTTAGTCGTCCGCAATAAGAAATCTCGTAATCCTTCTGCCGTCGGTTGCTCATCGAAGTCAAAAAAATTGACTAGTTCAACGCCAAGCTCATGACGAATCTTGTCTAGCGTTTCCATTGATGGGTAGTGCGCGCCGCGTTCAAGGCGACTGAGCGAACTTGTGTCTATGCCGATTCGTCCTGCCAACTCTTCCTGCGAAAATCCTTTGCGTTTACGCAGCATCTGCACCCGCTCACCTACTAGCCGTCGAACATCTTCCATGTATTCCTCCTAAGCTGATTTTTTCTAGTAAATCAACGTTGGAGGTTCTTTATAAGAACTTACTACGCACTTATTTACAAAATAAGTGCGTATAGAGTATATTTTGCCAATTATTAAGCCCGATTGTTCTAGGAGTCTATCCAACATGAATCCACTCAACGCTTACTTCCCCCTCAAAAACAAAGTGGCCGTAATCACCGGCGCAGCGCGCGGCATGGCTTTGCACATTGCCGGTGCGCTGTCCGCCGCCGACGCCCGGCTGGCGATTCTAGACGTGCGCGTGCAGGAAGGACGCGCCGTCGCCAGGATGCTTGGCGGCGCTAAGGATCGCGCCCGCTTCTGGCAACTCGATGTCAGCGACAACAACGCGGCGCAGCGGACGATGGCGGCGGCAGAGGCGTATTTCGGCCGCATCGATATCCTGATCAACAGCGCCGGCATCGACGCCGATAATTCGTCTGCACAGGGTCTATCGATAAAACAATGGGAAAAGGCGATGCAGGCCAATGTCCACGGCAGCATTCTGTGCAGCAAACATGTGATAGCGGCAATGGCGAAGGCCGGCGGCGGCTCCATCGTCAATGTGCTGTCGCTGTGCGGCATGGACGGTGAGCAGCAAGAAGCTGCCGATCATGTGGCAAAGGCAGCGCTGCGGATGGCGAACATGAATGCGATCCGCTATGCCGCGCACAACATTCGCGTCAATTCGATTTATCCCGGCATGGTGCGGCCGCCTGCATTGGCGGCGGCCAAACGCAAGCAGGGCGACCTGACGCAGGCGCTGACCGACACCGCCGAATTGCGGATGCTGACGAACCGAGGTTCGGCCACCGATGTAGCGGCAGGGATTTTGTATCTGGTGTCGGACGCGAGCCGCTTTGTCAGCGGCAGCGAGTTGGTGATTGATGCGGGATATGGCGGGCGGTGATGTGGTACCGACAGATACGATAACGCTGTTGTTATCTGTATCCATCAACGCAGAAAACGGCAGTTAAGCAGCTCCCTCGAAGGGATCAACGATCACGAACTGGGGCCGGAAATACCCGATGATGCTATTGGCGTTGCGGACTGCGATTTGCGTATGTGAATATTCCCGGAATGCCGACGTTTCTGCGATGCAGTCACCCTGTAAAAACGAGCTGCGAACCGTATCGACAGGGGGCATGCCGTGCTTCTCACGCAGAGTGTGCAAATAATTGACCGCGGCACGATCCAGATTACGTATGAGTATGACTTTGTCGCCCGCGTCCGCCGGTTTGTTTCTTGGCAGCGCTCTGTTTTGCTGGCCAAAAATGAACTTCATGACATCGACGGCCCACTTGAGTTGTTTGATGCCCTGCTGGTGAGTCAGATCCAGACACGCTCCGGGATCGATGATTGCGCCGAGCACAAATGGTTTGTGGATGGGTTTGCTGGTGTATTTCTTGTGTGGGTTCTGCTGAGACGTTACGGCAAAATGCATGGCGCGATCGGGATCGTTTTCGAAGAAATAAATGCCGTCGCCTAGCCAATCGTAGGGATTCGTACTCGGCTCCAGATGGCTCAATCGGCCGCTTAGAATTGCTTCGCCTACTGCTTCATCACAGCCGTGAAAACCCAGCAGAAATGGCCGAAGATGGCGATTTTCTGCAAACGACGTAAACATCAACGGTAGGACTTCGATAATTTACCTGACCGGGTGACGATGCCGGCTTTGCGAGCTAGTTGTTCACCCAGCGCGGGATCGCGCCTGATGCGCTCGAAGATGGAGGCAAGCTCATCTTCCACGAAGGTTACGACATTGGGCGCGACGGGCTTTGCCGAGACATTTCGCATCGGTGCGATGCCGCCGGCAACCAGCACATAAACTACGTCGGGGGGAGCACCTGCGTTTGTTGCGCGCACCGCCTTTTTTTTAGCCGATCGCTTGACCGCAGCGGGTTTAACGGGGGTAACAATGGATTTCCGGGCAGGCATGGTGGCGTCCTTAGTGGCGACATCGACGATCGATTATAGATCCATCGTGCTTGCTGCTCCACGCCTACAACGATTTATAGGTGGATTGCTAAAGCCGGCCTGCTGAAAGAAGAGGGGCGTCGGTGATAAAAAATCGGAACGAAAAAAAAGCCCCTTGAATTTCTTCAAGGGGCTTTTTTTCATTACATCATTTCTTCTTTTTGTTCACTGCATCTTTGAATGCTTTACCAGCTGTGAACTTGACGGTCTTGGCGGCTGCAATCTTGATTGCTTCGCCGGTACGTGGGTTGCGACCGGTGCGTGCAGCGCGTTTGCCGGAAGAGAACGAACCAAATCCAATCAACTGAACAGTACTACCTTTAGTCACGGCCTTGATCACGTTGTCTACGACGGATTCCAAAGCGCGCTGTGCAGCGGCTTTCGAGATTTCGCAATCGGTGGCAATGGCGTCGATCAATTCGGTTTTGTTCATTTCGTTAAATCCTCAAAAAAAAAGTGGTGAGTTGCAAATTCTAGCACCGTATTTGCTTTGAAACGGCGATGTAGACTACCGCAAACGCGGGTTTCAGACAAATTGCTTTTAAAATTTCGTTTGCTGGCGGACGTATCTGTAGCACAGAAATTCGGTTTTGCGACAAAAATGAGGACTCTTATGCTGAAAATATTGGGTAAGGCATCATCGATCAACGTCCGTAAGGTGCTGTGGACCTGCGACGAACTGGGCCTGCCGTTCGAACAGGAAGACTGGGGCAGCGGCTTTCGCGCTACCGATACGGCGGATTTTCTGGCCTTGAATCCGAATGCGATGGTGCCGGTAATCCGCGATGGCGATTTCGTGCTGTGGGAATCCAACGCCATCATCCGTTACCTGGCCGCAGCCTACGGCGACGGCGCGCTGCTGCCGGCGGCGCCGCGCCAGCGCGCTAAAGTCGAGCAGTGGATGGACTGGCAGGCGACCGAGCTGAACAATTCATGGCGCTATGCTTTCCTGGCGCTGGTGCGCAAGAACCCGGCCTATGCTGACCAGGCTGCGCTGGCGGCCTCGGTGGCGAGCTGGTCGCAGCACATCGCTATCCTGGAGCGGCAACTGGCTAGCACCGGTGCCTATATTTTAGGCGACACCTTTTCGCTGGCGGATGTGCCGCTCGGCTTGTCGGTGAATCGCTGGCTGATGACGCCTTTGCCGCATCCGGAATATCCGGCGCTGGCGGCCTATTTTGAACGGCTGAGCCAGCGGCCGGCTTTTCTGCGGCATGGCCGCAACGGTTTGCCTTGATTACTTTGATGACTTTGATGATTTAGCGGGCGCTAAATCCTAGACCGCGTTGATGTCTGCCGCCTCAAGCACCGGCTTGGGGCCGCCTTGGCGCGCCAGTTTGATCATCGCGCGCCCCATCTGTTCGGTGGTGGTGATGTGCCTGGGGAAGAGACGCCTGAGCAGCGGCAGCAAGGGCGCGCTAAGCTGATAGAACAGGCGGTATGACCTGGTCTTGGAGCGCACGCCGTGCAGCGGCTGGATGACGCCGGGGCGGAACATGAAGGCGGCTTTGATCGGCAGGCGCAGCAAGGCATTCTCGGTGCGGCCCTTGACCCTGGCCCACATGCTGCCGCCGCTCTCGCTGGAATCGGTGCCGGCGCCGGAAACGTAGATGAAGGTGAGGCCGGGATTGTGCGCCGCCAGCGTGTTGGCGATGCTCAGCGTGAGGTCGTAGGTGAGTTCGGTGTAACGTGCTTCCGACATGCCGGCCGCGGATACGCCGAGGCAGAAGAAACAGGCGTCGTAACCTTGCAAGGCTTCGGCCTGATCGGCGATCCGGGCCAGGTCGGGGACGACCAGCTGGTGCAACTTGCCGGAGGCGTTTGCGATTGCGCTGCGGCCCACGGCCAGCACGGTTTCAACGCCGGCGTCGCGCTGGCACTCGCGCAGCACGCCTTGTCCGACCATGCCGCTGGCGCCAAACAGGATTACTTTCATTGCGGATTCCGATCTTGTTGTACTGCCACAACAGGCGTTGAATTCGTTGGCGGCAGGCGGCCGGGCTCGGTGACACAACCCGAAAAATCGGCATTGGGCAAAGCCACCGGACCATACCACTCATAGACGCCGATAAAGCCGCCGGTGCGCAAGATCCAGACGCGCTTCTTGTCCTTGTTGATGAACGCTTGGTGGTTGTAGCCGTCGCTGACTTTGCCGTGCTTGTTTGGCAGGTTGATCGTGAGCAGGGGCTTGTTTTGCGGTTCGGCCGGGGTCGATACGCGCGGCAGGAATTGGGTAAAGCCAGAAAAGGAAATGCCGTACTGGTCGATCAAGGCGTCAGCTACTGCGCAGGCGGCCTGGGCGGGCACGGTTATGCTGGCGGCGCTGACGGCGATGGCGAAAATGAGTGTACGAAGCATGTTTGCATTCCTTCAAATTTCGCCGATCCGACAGAAGATGCAGCGGCGATACAGCGACCGGACATCTTTGCCAGGCCGCGGTACCAGGCCACGATACTACAGCAGCAATCAGAAATGCCGTTCGACTACCGCGTTGAATGCCTCTTCGGCGGAACTGCCTTTGAGCATCAGCTCGGTAATTTCTGCCGTATGTTCGCCTATGCCGTCGGGCAGCGTCTGGCGGTTATTGCGGAAATATTCGTATCTGGCGGCATCGATCAAGTCCTTGGCTTTCATCGCTACCGTGCCGCCGCGAGTACCGCCGCTACGGCTGACCACGCGGCCGCCGGCGGAGCTGCGGGTGGCTGTAGGTGATCTGAAACCGCCGGCGGCGATGGCTGCCTTGATTTGTTCCAAGGTGAATACCGGGGTGGCGTTAGGGCCGGTGAATTCGTCTTCCTTGGGATGCAGCAGATGGTTGTTGCTATCAAATGCCATTTTCTTATCGGCACTGTTGGTGAGCTGATAATACGGGCGCGGCCCCGGGCTGGTCAGGCCGAATTGCACGCGGTCGCCGTACACTTCCATCTTGCCCATGACATCTTTCAGATATGCAGTTGTCAGGGAATCCATCTTGCCGGTCCAGCGTTTGGTTCTTGTCGTGTTCAAAATGCGTTACTTCCAATAATGATGGCTGCTTCCGCCCGCCGCCTCCTGGGAGACGGCGCGAATTTTGCGATAGCTGCGGCGGCAGCCGTTGTGAATCAAGTGCAGTACGCATTATCTCCCGACACGATTTGCCAGAACTAGGTTACATAAAAATATATTGTTGCTAGTCGGTCACGCTTTCAGGCAGGCCATGCCGATCAGCGTGGCTTTTACTGCATCGTCCAGTGCTGTGTGCGGCTCGCTGCCAAGCAGCTGCAGCAGGCGCTGGTTATCCAGGCGCAAGGGCTGGCGCCATAGATAGCTGACCTCGCGCAGTTCGTGAAAAACCGGCACAAAGGGCGCGGCCAGCGGCAACAGCCACCAGGGAAATTTTCTTACCTTCAAGTCTGCCTGCCCGCTCGCACGGCCGATTGCGGCGACCATTTGCGTGCCATCCGCGTCCCAGTGGCCGTTCATGTGGAAGGTATCGAAAGCGGCCAGCGCGTCTTCGCGTTCGATCAATTGCATCATGGTCTCGGCGACGTCGGGCAGATAGGCCCACTGGTGGCCGAGGCCGCGTTGGCCCGGATAAGTTACCGAAGTCACCGGCCGGCCGGGCTTGAGCAGGCCTTGCCCAAACCAGGAATTGGCCATGTGCGGTCCGAAAAAATCGCCGGCGCGCACTACCAGGGCCCGTACTCCGCTTTGGGCGGCGTCGCGCAGCCGGCGCTCCAGTTGCACCCGGATCGCGCCCTTGCGCGTGGCGGGGTTTTGCGGGGAGGTCTCGCTCAGGTCTGGAAAGGCGTCGGCGCCGTAGTTGTAGACCGTGCCGGGCAAGACGATGCGAGCGCCAGAAGCCCGCGCCGCCGCAATGCTGTTCTCTATCATCGGCAGCACCAGTTGCGCCCAGTTGCGGTAGGCCGGCGGATTGACGGCGTGCACAATGACCGACGCCCCTTCTGCGGCGGCAATCACGTCTTGCTGCTGCATGGCGTCACCCTGAATCCATGCGATGCCGCTGCGGTCTTGCGCCATCATCTGGTCGGCGCGCCGGTGCAGCGCCCGCACCTGCCAGCCGCGCTGCATCAATGTCTTTGCCATGGCGTTGCCGATGCCGCCGGTGGCGCCGAGTACCAATGCTATTTGCTGTTTTTGCTGTTGTTTCATGAGATGCACCCCTTGAAAAATGTTGTAGGAGTCCAGCGTAACAGCGCCACTCTTAGTTTAAAATTGGCGATCTCGACATAGCCGCTATACATATTTGTATGACTACCCAAGAACCTGGCTGGGATCTGTACCGAGCTTTCCTGGCCGTGCTGGAAGAAGGCTCCTTGTCCGGCGGCGCCCGCAGCCTGGGGCTGACCCAGCCCACCGTCGGCCGCCAGATCGAAGCGCTGGAGCGAGCGCTGGGCGTAAAACTGTTCACCCGCTCGCAAACCGGGCTGGCGGCGACCGATACCGCGCTCACCTTGCGGCCGTTTGCCGAAAACCTGCGCGCCAGCGCCAACGCCCTGCGCCGCGCCTCGACCGACGCCAGCGCCAGCAGCCACGGCACGGTGCGGATTACGGCTTCGGATGTGGTCGGCGTCGAGGTCTTGCCGTCTATCCTGACAACGTTGCGCGAGCAGCATCCCGCCATCAAGATCGAATTGGTGTTGTCGAACCGCAACCAGGATCTGTTGCAACGCGACGCCGATATTGCGGTGCGCATGGCGCAACCCAGCCAGGCCGCTTTGATTGCGCGCCGGGTCGGCGCGATTCCGCTCGGCTTGTTTGTGCACCGGCGTTATGTGGAACTGTGCGGCATGCCGGCCAGCATCGCCGATCTGAAAAACCATGTCTTGATCGGCTTCGACCAGGAAACCAATTACATCCGCAACATGCTGAAGGGCGGGCTGCCGCTGACACGCGCCATGTTTTCATTGTGCACCGACAACCAGCTGGCGCAACTGGCGGCGATCCGCGCCGGTTACGGCGTCGGCATGTGCCAGACGGCGCTGGCCAAACCCAACCCGGATCTATTGCCGGTGCTGCCGGCCGCCGTCAAGAGTGAATTAGAAACCTGGATCGTGATGCATGAAGATTTGCGTTCCAGCGAGCGTTGCCGGATAGTCTTTGATGCGCTGGCGAGCGGCGTTTCTGCCTATATTTCTCGCTATATTTCGGAAGACAGTTGATGTATCCAAACAGGCCGACGCCATGGACCGACTAAGTGTGATGCGATTGTTTATCGATGCCTCGACGCTAGGCAGTTTTTCTGCGGCGGGGCGCAAGCATGGCTTGTCGCCGGCGGCTTCCAGCGCCGCCATCCAGCGCCTGGAAACGACGCTGAAGGTCAAGCTGTTCGAGCGCACCACGCGCCGCTTGCGGCTGACCGAGGAAGGCCAACTCTATAAACAATACAGCCAGCAAGCGCTGGAGCTGATGGACCAGGCCGAGCAGATGCTGCAAGCGGGCAAGAGCCTGGTGCAGGGCACGGTGCGGATTTCAGCACCGTCCGATCTGGGGCGCAATCTCTTGCTCACCTGCCTCGATGAGTTCCGCCGACAGTATCCGCAAGTGCAGTTCGCCTTGTCGCTGACCGATTCCACCGCCAACCTGGTGCAAGACGATATCGATCTGGCGATCCGTTACGGCGTGCCGCCGGACAGCGGCATGGTGGCGCGGCCGCTGCTGCCGAACCGGCGCGTGGTGTGCGTTGCGCCGGAATGCGCGGCGCGGGTTGGCCTGCCGCAAACGCCGGATCAGCTGGCTGCCTTGCCGACGCTGGTGCTGCTCAACGCCGCCGGGCCGATGAACGAGTGGCGCTACCAGATCGGCGGCAAGCTGAAATCGGTACGGGTAAGCCACTATCAGCAAAGCAACGACGGCGAAATCATCCGCAAATGGGCCTTGCTCGGCTATGGTTACGCCTACAAATCCCTGCTCGATGTGAGCGCAGACTTGCAGACCGGCAGGCTGGTGACGGTACTGGACGAGTTTTTCACAGAAAGCGCGCCGCTCAATGTGCTGTATCACCGCAGCAGCTTTCAGCCGCCACGGGTCAAGCTGCTGATCGATTTTTTGCAGGAGCGTTTTGCGGCAAGCGCGGCCAGCATGCGTCAGATCGACAACGCCGGATAGTCGGTATAACCGCTGTGGTCGCCGCCGAACAGGGTGGCGCCGTCGAGTCCGGCCAGCGGCAGGTTCTCGGCCAGCCGCCGTGGCAGGTCAGGATTGCCGACAAACGGCCGCCCAAACGCCACCAGATCGGCCAAACCCTGTTCCAGGATCTGCGCTGCGCGGCTGCTGTCATAACGGCCGGCGACAATCAGGCTACCGTTGAACACAGCCCGCAAATCGTGACGGAAATGATCTGGAATGGTCGGTGCATCGTCCCAATCGGCTTCCGACAAATGAATGTAGGCGATACCGATGCGGTCCAGGCCGGCGGCGGCGTGCAGGATGGCCGGCACGATTTCCGGATCGGCCATGTCCTTGAAGGTGATGTAGGGCGCGAGCCGCACGCCGACGCGCTGCGCACCGATTTCTTCGGCCACGGCGGCAGTCAGTTCCATTAAAAAGCGGGTGCGGTTTTCAATCGGGCCGCCGTATTGATCGGTGCGCTGGTTCGATACCGTGCGCAGGAACTGGTCGACCAGATAGCCGTTGCCGCCGTGGATTTCAACGCCGTCGAAACCGGCGGCGATGGCGTTCGCTGCGCCTTGCCGGAAATCGGCGATCACATCCTGGATTTCAGCGACGGAGAGCGCGCGCGGCATCGTGCAATCGACCATGCGGCCAACGCCGTCCTCGCCGACGATCCAGACCTGGGTATCGCGCGGCTGGATTGCCGAGGGCGCGACCGGCGCTGCGCCGCCCTGGAATACCGGGTGCGAGACACGGCCGACATGCCACAGTTGCAGGAACATCTTGCCACCAGCGGCATGCACCGCGTCGGTCACCAGCCGCCATCCGGCAATCTGCGCCGCGTCGTAGATGCCGGACGTGAAGGAATAACCCTGGCCCTGGCGCGAGATCTGGGTTGCTTCGCTGACGATCAGGCCGGCGCTGGCGCGCTGTGCGTAATATTCGGCCATCATGGCGTTCGGTATATCGCCCGGCTGCGAGCTGCGGGCGCGGGACATGGGCGCCATCACGACGCGGTTGGACAGTTGCAGATTACCCAGTTGTACCGGGTCGAACAGAGTAGTGGTAGACATGATTAGATTCCTAAATAGTGTGTCGAATGATCGGGTCAAGGCTGTATCAGTGCTTAGGGCTGTATTACGCCGAGTTGCTGCATCAAGCTGAGGTTGTCTTCCAGGTGCCAGTTATCGGCAATGCGGCCATCGGCCACGCGGTACAGGTCGAAGGCGCGGAAGTCGATGGCCTGGCCGTTGCCTTTGAGTTTGCCGAACTGGCCAGTGAAGTGGCCGCGGAAGTGCAGGTGTAAAGCGATGCGATCGCCGGCGACCACCATGTCGTCGATCTCCATGCTCAGATCAGGCACGGCGGCGCGGAAACCTTGCGACGCCTGCAACGGACCAGCCACGCCTTGAGGACGGCCAGCCGGCAAGGTGCGATCCATGAAGGCGACAGACAGTGCTTGCCGCGCATATTGTTCATCGCCTGTGTTCCAGAAAGCTGCATAACGGCGTGCCGCCAGGATCAGCGGTGCGGCGTCAGCAGGGTTGCCGGTGAGCGCCAGGTGACGCGGTTCGGGCAGATTGCGGTCGTCGGCCCGGGCTGCTGTGCTGTAGACGACCAGGCTCAGCAGCGATGTTGTTGCGACGGCGGCTAGCAAGCGCCGGGTGGGGATAAGTGCAGAAGCCATAAAAATCCTCGTGGTTGATTGAACGGTGTACCAATGGAGGCATTGTCCGTTCCAGCGAGGATTTTGATAATTAGGCGTGATATTGAATCATTTGCTTGTTTTTGTTGAAGATGATCAAGCGGGCAAAACCTGGCGGATTAGCGATAGGCATAACCCAAACCGAGCGACAGATCGCCCGCACGCTGCACCACCAGGTCGATCAAACCTTGCAGATTATCGGCCGTGATGCGGCTGGCCGGGCCGGCGATGCCCAGGGCCGCGATCACGGCGCCGTCGGCATCCATGATCGGCGCCGCAATTGCCACCGCGCCGCTCGATCTTTCGCCGTAAGAAACGCTGTAGCCTTGTTGCAGCACTTGTTGCAACTCCTGTTCCAGCAGTTTGCGGTCGACGATCGTATTGTCGGTAATCGGCGCCAGGGGATTGGCGAGTATGGCTTGCTGCACTTGCGGCGGCGCATAGGCCAGCAGCACCTTGCCGGAAGCGCCGGCATACAGCGGCCGCCGATTGCCGACATCGGTGTGGACCCGCACCGCCTGGGTCGATTCCCAGCGCGCCACGCACACCGTTTCCAAGCCATCGCGCACCCGCACCTGGACGTTTTCGTTGCAGATGCCGCCGATATCGCGCAAATGGCTGCGCGCCACCCGCACCAGGCTTACCTGTTCTTGCGCGGCGACGCCCAGGTACAGCGCTTTGTAACCCAGGTGATAGGTGGGCGTATCGCCTTCGCGATGCAGCAGGCCGCGTTGTTCCAGCGTGTATAGCAGGCGAAAGGTGCGCGCCTTGGTATTGCCGGACATGACTGACAATTCGGTGACGCCATGCCCCGGGCTTTGTGCGACCAGCAGGAGCAGCGCCAATGCTTCATCTACTGCGGCAACGGTGTAATCGGCCATGCTGTGCGGATTCTCTCTAATCTGGTTTGTCGACGAATTTGCCGACTAATTTTCCGACAATATACCTCGACATACTCTCTACCAGTAAGGTCAAGTTGTTCTGCAAGGTTACAAAGCCGGCGCTGCGCTGCAGGCTTTGTTCATCCATGTACAGGGCGCGGTTGATTTCGATCTGGATGCTGTTGCGGCCATGCTGCGGATCGCTGTAGGCGCGCACCAGTTCAGCGCCGCGATACGGATCGTTGATCTTGACCAGATAGCCTTGCGCCTGCAACTGCTGCGCGACCCATAGCGTAAAAGCCGGATCGGCGGCGCTGCCGTTGCGGTCGCCCAGCACAAAATCAGGACGGCGTGCACCGTTGTCGATATTCATGGCGTTGCCGACCGATTTCATCGAATGGCAATCGATATGCCAGACCTGGCCGCAGCGGGCATGCGCTGCGCTGATCAGCTGCTGCAATTGCGCGTGGTAGGGATCGTAGTAGCGATCGATGCGCTGCAGCACCTCGGCGATGCTCAGCTTGCGCTCGTACATTGGCACACCGGGCAGGGCGTAGCGCCGGATCAGGCCCATGCCGGCCTGGCTTTTTTCCGACACCTGGATGACTTCGGGCCAGGGCTGCTCCAGCAGCTCCGGATCGATATCGCTGCGGGCGCGGTTGAAATCGATATAGCTGCGGTGTACGCGCGCCGCCAGCAGACTCGCGCCAAATTGCGTCGCGCCGCTCCACAACTCATCGACATAGGCGTCCCAGCCGGACATCAGTGCGGCTTCTGGCGCCGTGGTTTGCATGTCGGGCGGGCAAACACGGCTGCTGTGCGGTGAATCGAATATCAGCGGGATGAACTTGTCGTCATCGGCTGCCGGTGTGATGAGGGAATACGCGTCTTGCATCATGGTGATCCTTGAAACTTGGGTGACGATGGCCGGTCAGTAGCCGCTATAGACAGCAAACGCCATGACGAGCATCGCCAATATCGTAAGAATGGCGAACAACGGAAGAATGAAACGCAGCCAGGTTCCGTAACCAACCTTGCCGGTTGCCAGGTAGGCTAGCAACATGCCGGAAGTCGGCGTGATCATGTTGGTCAGGCCGTTGCCGAATAAAAAAGCCAGCACCACGCTTTGGCCGCTAACGCCGGACAGATGGCCGATCGGGCCGAGGATAGGCATGCTGATGGCGGCTTTGCCGGAGGTCGACGGAATCAGCACGTCGAGCAGCATCTGCACCAGGATCATGCCTTCTGCGGCAAAGATCTTGCTGCGTCCTTCGACGATGGAGGCCAGGTGGTAGATCACGGTGTCCAGCACCAGGCTGTCGTGCAGGACGATTTCGATGGCTTTCGCCAGGCCAATCAGCAAACCGGCCAGCATCATGCCTTTCATGCCTTCGACAAAGGCGTCGCAAGCGGTGCGCACTGACATGCCGGCGACCACGGCGATGATGATGCCTTCGAAAATATAGAAGGCGCCGAGCTGGATATCGCCCCATTTCCAGGCGCTAGTGCCGATCACCAGCACCACCACGCTGGCGCCGACCACCATCAGCACGCAACGATGCGCGAGCGAGAGACGGTTGTCCTGGTTCAGTTCGGCCGGCATGCTGTAACCGCTGCGTTTTACGTACAGCAGCAGATAGGCAATGCCGATCGCCAGGAACAAGACAAACACGAACAGCCGCAAGCCGGCGCCGCTCAGCAAAGGCACTTGCACTATCGGCTGCGCGATCACCAGCGCCAGCGGATTGGTGACCGAGGCCAGATAGCCGATTTTTGCGGCGATCGCCACCAGCGCGGTGGCGTACAGCGGCCCCAGGCCGAGGCGCTGCGCCAGGATCAACATCATGGGAATGAGCACCAGGTATTCCGAGATCAGGCCGAGGAAGGTGCTGCCGGCGGCAATCGCCAGCATCAGCAGCGGCGTCAGCAGATAGACATTGCCGCCGCTGCGCACCAGCAGGCGGTCAATGCCGGCGTCCAGTGCGCCGCTCTTGCGCAGCACGCCGAACATGCCGCCGATGAACATGACCATGAATATCAGCGGCGCACTTTTGGCGAGACCGGCCGGAATCGCGGCCATGGCGGAAAACAGGCTGGCGGGGTAGGCGCGTTCAGGGCTATCGACTGGCGTGCCGGCTTCCGGGCTGGCGGCTGGGGTGGCGGCAAGCAGGCCGCTCAGGTCGCGCTCTTTGGCGATCAGCTGGTAAGTGCCGGGGATGACCAGTTTGGCGTGGCGCTGGAACTGGCCCGAATCGAGCAGGTAGGTCAGGCCGATGGCGACCAGCATGATCAGTAGCATCATGGCGACCGGATGCAGCATCCGGCTTTTGCCGTGTGCATCTTGTTTTTCGCTGTCCGTGCTGCTCGTCATGCCGATCTCCGTCTACCGCGTTACAGAATATGCTGCTTTTTTGATATTAGGGCCGGAACTGCTGAATGCCGTTCCGGCCCATATTGCGCACATCGGCGCTACGCCATCTTAAAACTTGTGGCGCAGACCGACCGTAAACGCGGTTTGCGCGTTGGCAGCGCCGGGTGCGCCGCCGGTGATGCCGGGGTTGTACATGTCGGCGGCGCGCAGATTAGCCACGTAGCTATACAGATCGGTGCGTTTCGAAAACGCATAATCCAGCCCCAGATTAACTTGCGTCAAGCGACCCTTGGTGTTGCTGCCGACGAAGTTATAGCGCGATTGCAGCACGCTGCCGACCAGGCGCAGGCTGTCGGAAATGCTGTAATTGACGCCCAGATCGAAGACATTGGTGCTGTTGTTGTTGGAGCCGCCGGCGGTAAACGGCGACAAGCCGGCAGTACCCGAAAACTTGCTGACCAGCGGCGCCGTGCTTCCGCCGTTTGTCGCCAATGGCTGCAACACCTTGGACCAGGCGCCGAAGAAACGCCACGGGCCGGCCTTATAACTCGATCCCAGCATCCAGGTCTTGATGCAGGTGTCGCCGGGATGACCGAAGCTTGGAGTGCAACCGGCGCCTAGGCTGGCGCCCTGGTCGCTGGAAGTATTGACACCGCCGGCCAGGGTGCCGAGTTCGGATTGCCAGTAGCCGAAGCCGATACCGAACGGGCCGTTTGCATAATTTGCGCCCAGGCCTAGCGACTGGCCGGTCGATGTCGATCCTGCGGTTTCGCCGAAACCATAAGTTGCGTTCAGCACCAGGCCCTTGAACAGGGGTGTGTCATAACGGATCTGGTTGTTGGCGCGATTGCCGCCGACGCGGTCCAGATTGTTATCGTGGATGCCGTTGATGAACACACCGAAATCGTAGACGCTGGAGTAATAGGTTGCCACTTCATCGATGAAGTCTTTGCGGCGTCCCAGCTGCACGGTACCGAAATCGCCGGATAAGCCGACTACTGAAGTACGGCCGAAGGTCAGGCCGCCCTGGCCGGAGGCGCCAGTATCGACGGAGAATCCGCCCTCCAGATTGAACAGGGCTTTCATGCCGCCGCCCAGATCCTCGGTTCCCTTGAAGCCGAAACGCGATTGCTGCAAATCGCCGGAATCGACGCTGAAACGGCTACCAGTGCCGCGCGCATTGGCGGGGCCAGGTGTGGCGATTTTGTTGACGTAGGCGACGCCAGAATCCAGCAGACCGTAGACGGTCACATTGGTTTGCGCGTGCGCGGCGTAGGTGCAAGTACCCAGTACTGACATTACAACGATGGTCTTCCTCATGCTTTACTCCTCCCGGTTGAAAAAAATTCAATGGCGGCTTCGGCTGTACGGTTCTTGTTTTCCCTGGCTTGCTGAAAATCATTGACCGGTCCTGGTCGCTCTAGTGTTTTATCTAATAAAACAATGTATTGATATATGAAACAATGTTAGGGGCGATATTTTTCCATGTCAATCGGAATTGCTGAAAGAATGCGCTGGCTCTATGAGGATTTGTTGTGCTCAGCGAGCGCAGGACAGCGCGTCACAACGCTAGGAACTTGCGGCGTTGTCGAAAGAAGAAGAGAAAACCGGAGCCCATGCCGGGGATTGGGAGTCAGGCTGAGAGTCGGGCTGAGAAGCAGGCGGAGAAGCAGGCAGCGCGCGGAAAAACGAGGAAGGAATTGAGGAACTGCCGCCGCCCATGGCTGTTTCCATGAGCAGCGTCCTGAAGATCAGGAGAGAGTCAGGGCACTACGGCGGCGGCCTGCGCCTGTTGCGGTTTGCTGCTTTCCGACGTCACGGCGGAGCGCAATGCTGCCGAGGCTGCATCGAGCCGGCAAGGCTTGCCAAACAAGCGCGCCGAAATCAAGCCGCTTTGCAGGGCGCCGAGGATGGTCATTGCGTATACCGCCGGCGGCGTGGGCAACTTCACGCCTTTCTCGGCAACCGCGCGTTCCAGCCGCTGCGTGATCCAGCTTTCGTGCATGCAGAAGAAGGTCTGTATCGCGGCCAGCACATTTTGCGGCAGGCTGGCGGCTTCGGCGGCCAGCATGCCGCACAGGCAGACGCGGCCGGTGCCGAGATTCTTGCGCCACAACGCCAGGTATTGCTCGACCTGCTCTTTGATCGGCCCGTTCGGATCCATGCCGCGCATGATGTCGCCGATGCTGGTGGCATAAGCTTGCACCGCAGCCAGCGCCAGATCTTCCTTGGTAGGAAAGTAATAGTGAATGCTGGAGGTTTTGACGCCGACCAGCTCGGCCAGGTCGCGATAACTGAAGCCGTTGTAACCGCGCGATCCCAGCAGGACCAGCGTGTGCTCAAGCAATTGTTCACGTACGGGGGAAACGGCTTTCATGATTTTTACCTATAGAGAGATAGCGGTGCACGACACCAAAACACGGTGAACGACTACAAGCGGCTATGAGCATACGGTTAGCGCCACCATGCTACGTCTTTTATCCGCCAGCCGGGAATATTCTGACGGCCGCGGCGTGGAATGCAAATCACAAAGACGCTACGCTCATATGTTATCTACTGAAAGGTAGACAATCAAGAGGTTTTTACCTGTTTTTGCCTTGTGCAGGCCTTGTGTCTCACTTCTGGTAATGATTTATTGTTATAAGCAAATACTATTTGACTACCTAGTAGTAGATAACTATAGTGATCTCACAGTAGTTGCAGACACGTTGTTTCAGGCATTAACTGACCCAGATTAAGTTTTTTGAGCAGCAACTGGATCGAGCAACGTGCCCGGACTGCGGGTGATGAGATAGTGGATTGGAAGGCGTCAAATAGGAAAGACGCTTTTTATTTCCCGACTTTGTCTATCTAGTGATAGATGCAAATTAATCTTTCGCCAGCAGCCAGGACGGTGCAGCAAGGATCCCGCACCGTCGGTACATGCGCTTGTGTAACCACTGTTGACCGCCGTATTTGGCAATTTTTCATTCACTTAAAAAGAAAGAACTCATCATGAAAACCCAACTGATCGCCGCATTGGCACTGGCCGCAATTGTTTCCGCCCCTACATTCGCCGCCGACAACGTCACTCCGCTCACCCGCGCTCAAGTCCAGGCTGAACTGGCAAGGGCACGCGCCGCAGGAGAACTCGATTTCGCCGGTTCGAACTACCCAGTGTTCGTACAAGCATCGACTGCACCGGTCAAAACCCGTGCTGAAGTGCAGGCAGAACTGGCAAAAGCACGCGCCGCCGGAGAACTCGATTTCGCCGGTTCGCAATATCCACAGTTCGTGCAAGCATCGACCGCAGCTGGCAAAACCCGTGCTGAAGTGCAGGCAGAACTAGCGCAAGCACGCAGCTCCGGCCAGATCGACTTCGCCGGCTCGCAATATCCGCTTGAAGCCAATACAGGGAACTGATCGCCTGTAACCTGTGCCTGCCAACCGGCGGGGATCAGGGTCTGCTGCAAATGACAAAACCCGCGCCTCATGAGGAGTGCGCGGGTTTTTTGTTGGTCAACTTAGTCAACCTGGCCGGTTGCTCAGGAACTTGCCACCAGTTTCTTGAAAAAATCGGACAGCTTCGGCAAGTCGGAGAAGGCAACATTAAAACGAAACCAGGCATGCTCGGGCTGCGACACGTGAAAAAACTCGCCCGGCGCCAGCCAGATGCCTTGTTCCAGCGCCTGATCGCCGATTTCCTTGGCGCTTAGCGTGGCGTGCGGCATTCTTGCCCAATAAAACATGCCGCCGCGCGGCGACCCGAACGGCAGCAAACCCACATCTTCCAGCCTGGCGCTGACCTGGGCTTGCGCCGTCAGCAAGGTGCTGGCCAGGCGTTCGACATGCCGCCGGTGATGGCCTTCGGTCAGGGCGTTGTACACCAGGCGTTCGGTGATTTCGGAATTGGTCAGGGTCAATACCATCTTGGTGCGCGCAAATTCCTTGGCCAGATCACTTTGGCAAACGATGAAACCCAGCCGCAGCGAGGGCGCGATGGTTTTGGAAAAGCCGCTGACATAGATCACGCGCCGCAAGCCGTCCAGCGCGGCCAGCATCGGATCGGTGGCTTGCGCCAGCTCGCGATACAAATCGTCTTCCACCACCCAGAAGCCGTGCCGCTCAGCCGCTTGCAATACGCGCATGGCGCAGGCCGGGGTGTAGGTGGTGCCGGTCGGATTCTGCAGCACCGGATTGGTAAAGAAAATCTTCGGCCGATGCAGCAACGCCAGCTCTTCCAGCCGCTCCAGATCGACCCCGCTCACGGTGCGCGGCACGCCAACCACATGAATGTTGGCCAATCGCAGCATGGCGATCAAATTGCAGTAACCGGGCTCCTCGATGAACACCGTATCGCCAGGCTTGACCAGAGTCCGCATGATCAGATCCAGCGCCTGCGTCACGCCGTGGGTGGTGAGCACCTGATCCGGGCTGATATCAAGCGACCAGTTGGCGAACGATTTGGCGATGGTTTGCCGCAGCGGGCCGTAGCCGAACGGGTGGCCATAACCGACCTGCTGGGCGCCGGGCGAGCGGATGATGCGCCGTTCCGCCGCATGCAAACCCTCGCCGTCCAGCATGCTGGACGGCAGCCAGCCGCAACCGGCCTTGATCGGCACCCGTTCATCGGCAAACACTTCGGAAAACAGCCAGGCCGCATCGATCACCGGATTGAGCTGAAGATTGGGTCGAATCGCCGGCATGCCGCTGCTCTCCGCCAGCTCGCGCTTGGCGATGAAGAAGCCCGAGCCGCGCCGCGCCAGCAGCAGGCCGTTGGCCACCAACCGCTCATAAGCCTCGACAATGGTCGAATTGCTAACCTCTTGCTGCAACGCGAACTGGCGGATCGACGGCAGCCGCTCGCCCGGCCGCAGCTTGCCGGTTTCGATCATCCGGCTCAAGCCGGCAACCACCTGCTCGACCAGGCCCAGCGCCGATTGCGGCTGCAACAGCGAAGGAAAGCGCGAAACTTGGGATTCAGTCATGCTGCCCTCAGGTGTATTCAGTACAGTTTGCCATTCGCAACAATACACTTTCCATGATTTGTGCAAAGTGTATCTAACAATCTGGATTGTAACTGCAATAATCGGCACTGTGACTAACCCTGCGTTACCTCCCCCTAACCTACGCTCAAGCCCACTATGAACACAATGCAATCGGATCAAGACCTGTCGGCATTCTGGATGCCATTCACCGCCAACCGGCAGTTCAAGGAGGCGCCGCGCATGTTTGTCTCGGCCAAGGGCATGTATTACCAGACCGACGACGGCCGCCAGGTACTCGACGCCACCGCCGGTTTGTGGTGCGTCAACGCCGGCCACTGCCGCGATGAGATCACCGCAGCGGTAACGCGGCAGATCGGCAGCATGGATTACGCGCCCTCGTTCCAGATGGGCCATCCGCTGGCGTTCGAGGCGGCACGCAAAGTGGCGGGATTAATGCCGGCCGGGCTGGATCGGATTTTCTTCACCAATTCCGGTTCGGAAGCGGTCGACAGCGCACTCAAGATTGCACTGGCCTACCACCGCGCTCGCGGCGAGGGTCAGCGCACCCGTTTCATTGGCCGCGAACGCGGTTATCACGGCGTCGGTTTCGGCGGCATTTCGGTCGGCGGCATCTTGAATAACCGCAAGGCTTTTTCGGGCAACCTGTTGCCCGGCGTCGATCATCTGCAGCACACCCTGAATATCGCTGAAGCCGGCTTCAGCCACGGCCAGCCGGCCTGGGGCGCACACCTGGCGGATGAACTGGAACGCTTGGTGACGCTGCACGACGCTTCGACCATCGCCGCTGTCATCGTCGAACCGCTGGCCGGCTCCACCGGCGTGCTGATCCCGCCGGTGGGTTATCTGGAACGCTTGCGCGAACTGTGCAGCAAGCATGGCATCCTGCTGATTTTCGATGAAGTGATTACCGGTTTCGGCCGCCTCGGGGCGCCGACCGCCAGCGCCTATTTCGGCGTCACGCCGGACCTGATCACGCTCGCTAAAGGCATCAACAACGCCGCGATCCCGATGGGCGCGGTAGCCGCCAAACGCGAGATCCACGATACGGTGCTGCAAGCAGCTGCCGCCGGCGCGATCGAACTGATGCACGGTTACACCTATTCCGCGCATCCGGTGGCCGCCGCCGCCGCCATTGCTGCCATCGATCTGTACCAGAGCGAAGGTCTGTTCGAGCGGGCGCGCGCATTGTCGCCGCTGTTCGAGAAAGCCGCACACGGCGTGGCCGGCGCGCCGCACGTCAAGGATATCCGCAACCTCGGGCTGGTGGCCGGGATCGAACTGGAGCCGCGGCCACAGGCCCCGGGTGCGCGTGCTTACGAAGTATTCAAAAAATGCTACGAAAAGGGCGTGATGGTGCGCTACACCGGCGACATCCTGGCCTTCTCGCCGCCGCTGATCGTGCAGCCGGAAGAAATCGAACGCATGTTCAGTACAGTGCGCGAAGCACTCAACGACACCAAATAATCAGAGACAGAATCAGAGATAGATCATGACCATTGCTAAAATTTCTCAAATCAATCATTTCATTTCAGGCACAGCGGTGAGCGGCCGCTCCGAGCGTTATTCTGACGTCTACAATCCGGCCACTGGCGAAGTCGTGGCCCAGGTTGCACTGGCGTCCGCGCAAGAAGTGGATAAGGCGGTAGCCAGTGCCCGGGCAGCATTTCCGGCCTGGGCCGAGACCTCGCCGCTGCGCCGCGCGCGCGTCATGTTCAAGTTCAAGGAATTGCTGGAACAGAATCACGACAAGCTGGCGGCCCTGATCACGCGTGAGCATGGCAAGGTGTTTTCCGACGCCAAGGGCGAAGTAGTGCGCGGCATCGAAGTGGTGGAGTTTGCCTGCGGCATTCCGCATCTGTTGAAGACCAGCCATACCGACAATATCGGCGGCGGCATCGATAACTGGAATCTGCGCCAGCCGCTGGGCGTGGTGGCCGGCATCACGCCGTTCAACTTCCCGGTGATGGTACCGATGTGGATGTTCCCGGTGGCGGTCGCCTGCGGCAATTGCTTCATTTTGAAACCGTCGGAACGCGACCCTTCCGCCAGCCTGCTGATCGCCGATCTGCTCAAGCAAGCCGGCTTGCCGGACGGCGTATTCAATGTGGTCCAGGGCGACAAGACGGCAGTCGACGCCTTGCTGGCACATCCCGATGTGCAGGCGCTGTCGTTTGTCGGTTCGACCCCGATTGCGGAATATATCTATACCGAAGGCGCGCGCCGCGGCAAACGCGTGCAGGCGCTGGGCGGCGCCAAGAACCATCTGGTGGTGATGCCGGATGCGGATCTGGAACAAGCGGTAGACGCCTTGATCGGCGCCGCCTACGGTTCTGCCGGCGAGCGCTGCATGGCGATTTCGGTGGCGGTGGCGGTGGGTGATGTCGCTGATCGCCTGGTGGCGCAACTGGCTGAGCGCGCCGCTGCGCTGAAGATCGGCAATGGCGACGATGCGGCGTCGGAAATGGGGCCGCTGGTCACCGGCGTCCACAAGGCCAAGGTAGAGGCTTACATCGCCAAGGGTGTCGAAGAGGGCGCCAAGCTGCTGGTCGATGGCCGCGGCTTGCGCGTTGCCGGACACGAAAAAGGCTTCTTCGTCGGCGGCACCTTGTTCGACCACGTGACGCCGGAAATGACGATTTATAAAGAGGAGATTTTCGGCCCGGTGCTGGCGGTGGTGCGGGTGCCGGACCTGGCCAGCGCGGTAGAACTCATCAACGCCCATGAGTTCGGCAACGGCGTTTCCTGTTTCACCAGCGACGGCGGTGTGGCGCGTGCTTTTGCGCGGCAGATCCAGGTCGGCATGGTGGGCATCAATGTGCCGATCCCGGTGCCAATGGCCTGGCATTCCTTCGGCGGCTGGAAGCGCTCGCTGTTCGGCGATCATCATGCCTACGGCGAAGAGGGAATCCGCTTCTATACCCGCTACAAGAGCATCATGCAGCGCTGGCCGGACAGCATCGCCAAGGGCGCTGAATTCACCATGCCTACCGCGAAGTAAGTCCGCTGGCCGTCATCACTCTCTGCGCCATGCAGAGGGTGATGACGGCGCCAGATCACCTCAGTTCAAGTCAGCGTCCGGATCGAATTGCTGATCGAACGCGCACACTCCAGCACCAGCGGCCCGATTTTCCTTTCCGCTTCCGCCAACGTCCAGCGACTGGTCGGCGTCACTACGTGAACCGCAGCGACTGCCGTGCCTTGATTACTGATGACGGGCGCGGCAATCGTCATGTCGCCCAGGAATAATTCTTCATTGTTGCAGGCATAGCCTTTTTCGCGCGCGCTCGCCAACAGCGCCATGATGTCGTCGATGTCGGTGCGGGTATGCGGCGTGCGCGCAGTCAGCTGGCTGGCCTGCAGCAGGGCGCGCGCGTCTGCGGCCGCCAGCGTGCTCAGGTAGGCGCGGCCGGAACCGGTGCAATACATCGGGATGCGGCTGCCGATCGGCATGTGGATCGGGATGAACTGGTGGCCGACGAAGCGCGCCACATACACCATCTGGCTTTCATACGGCTCGGTCATGTTGGTGGTTTCGCCGGTGGTGTTGGCCAGCTCCGCCAGGAATGGATTGGCGACATCGACCAAGGTATCCGCCTCCAGATAGTTATAGCCGATCTCCATGACTTTCGGCGTCAGCTGGTAACGGCGGGTGGTCGGATGTTTCTTTACATAGCCCAGCGCCTCCAGCGTGTAGATCATGCGCTGGGCGGAACTCTTGGTGATCGAGGTAGCATCGGCGACGTCGGCCAGGGTCATGCTGCGACGGCGAGCGTCGAAAGCGCGCAACACCGCCAGGCCTTTTTCCAGCGATTGGTTAAACAAGGCGTCGGCCACTTCCGGCTGTGAATCGGCATTCTTGTCATTCATGGTTTTCTCTCACTCTGCACGATGATTTATCATACCATAATATCGAATATCGATACGTAAATATCTATTGACGATAACTGTAAATTGAATATACTTAATCGAACGGCGATTTTTGATGTCAACTGCAGAGCATGCCAGCCACTCACCTGGCTGCCACACAGAGGGGAATTAAATGAAACAGCTGATCCAACGTCTTACCAAGGTCACCGTCCTGGTGGTTGCCGCAAGCGCCGCCTCGATTTGCCTGGCGCAAACCGCGTTGACCGTGGGCGCAACTTCCACCGGCGTGCCATTTACCTTCCTCGACATCAAGACCAACAAGCTGCAGGGCATGATGGTCGACACCGTGACCGCCGTCGGCAAAAATGCCGGCTTCAGCGTCAACCTCCAGCAAACCCCGTTCGCGGCATTGATCCCGTCTCTGACATCCAACAAGATCGACATCATCGCCGCCGCCATGCTGAAGACCGCGGCGCGCGCCCAGATCGTCGATTTCAGCGATCCGGTGTATTCGTACGGCGAGGGTTTGTTTGTCAACGCCGAGGACAAGCGCAGCTACAAGACGCTGGACGATTTGAAAGGTGAAATCGTCGGCGCCCAGGTCGGCACGATTTTCATCGACGCTCTCAACAAGAAAGGCGGCTTCAAGGAAGTACGCGTCTACGATTCTGTCACCGACATGATGCGCGACGTCGCACTGGGCCGCATCAAGGCCGGTTTTGGCGACCGGCCGATTGTTGCTTACCAGCTGGCGCAAGGCGCCAATCCGCAGGTGCGCCTGGTTAAGGAATACCAGCCGACACTGGTGGGCGACGTTTGCCTGGTAGTACGCAAGGGCGACCATCAATTGCTGGAGCGCCTCAACAAGGCAATCGCCGCCGCCAAGGCCGATGGCACGCTGGCCAAGATCGTCCAGCAGTGGAACCTGAATTAAGCGCAAGTGCGATGCGCCCGGCCGCAGCAATAGCGTAGCCGGGCAGTGCTGTCGTTTCCTTCCTGATTGAGAAGCACATCATGCTGATCCAGAACGTCATGGATTTCCTGCCTATCCTGCTGCGCGGTGCGGTAGTCACGGTGGAAGTCACCTTTTATTCGCTGATCCTGAGCACCGTCATGGGCCTGATCCTGGCGCTGATGAAAGTATCGCAGCTGGGCCCGCTGTCCTGGTGCGCGGCCAGCGTGATCAACATCATCCGCGGCCTGCCGATCATCGTCCAGCTGTTCTATATTTACTTCGTGCTGCCGGAACTGGGCATACAACTGACAGCGTTCCAGGCCGGCGTGATCGGCCTCGGCATCGCCTATTCGGTATACCAGGCGGAAAATTTCCGCGCCGGCATCGAAGCGGTCGATCCCGGCCAGATCGAAGCGGCGCAATCGATCGGCATGCGGATGCCGATGATCATGCGGCGCGTGGTATTGCCGCAGGCTTTCCGCATCGCGCTGCCGCCTTATGGCAACACGCTGGTGATGATGCTCAAGGATTCTTCGCTGGTATCCACCATCACGGTGCTGGAAATGACGCGCGCCGGTCAGATGATCGCCTCATCCACTTTTCAGAACATGACTGTGTACACCATGGTGGCGCTGATGTATCTGTTGTTGAGCTTGCCGCTGGTGCTGCTGACGCGGCGCCTGGAAGCACGCTTTGGCCAGGGGAAACGGAAATGATTGAAGTCAGGCAAATCCATAAATGTTTCGGTCAGCATGAAGTGCTGAAAGGCGTCTCGCTGGAGGTCGCCGCCGGCGAGGTGGTGTGCCTGATCGGGCCGTCCGGCTCCGGCAAATCGACCGTCCTGCGCTGCATCAACGGCCTCGAAACCTATGAGGGCGGTGAGATCCTGATCGAAGGCGAACGGGTCGACAGTAAATCGGCCACCATCCATCAGTTGCGCACCCACGTCGGCATGGTGTTCCAGCGTTTCAACCTGTTCCCGCATCGCACCGTACTGGAAAATGTCATGGAAGGCCCGATCTACGTCAACCGGATCGCGCCGGCCACGGCCAGACAAGAAGCTATGGCGCTGCTGGCCAAAGTCGGCCTGGAGCAACGCGCCGACGCTTATCCCAACCAGCTGTCAGGCGGCCAGCAGCAGCGGGTGGCGATCGCCCGCGCCTTGGCCGTGAAACCGAAAGCGATCCTGTTCGATGAGCCGACTTCAGCACTCGATCCGGAATTGGTGGGCGAGGTGCTGGCGGTCATGCGTACCTTGGCCAGCGACGGCATGACCATGATCGTGGTCACGCATGAGATGGGATTCGCGCGCGATGTCGCCGACCGCGTCTGCTTTTTGCATAGCGGCACCATCGTCGAAGAAGGCCCGGCGCGGCAGGTATTGAGCGCCCCGCAACATGCACGCACCAAGGATTTCCTGCGCCGCGTACTGGGCCAGCAAGCATCTGAGCAGCCGGCATAAATTCAAAGCATCGTATGAAAAACATCTCTGCAGGATTAGCGCTGCCGCCTTCGCTGTGGGCGGCTACAGCGGCAGCACCAGCGGCCACGCCAGCGCTGGCCGCATCGCGCAAGGCCGATGTGATCGTCATCGGCGGCGGCTATACCGGATTGTCGACCGCCTTGCACCTGGCCGAAGCGGGCGCCAGCGTGTGCCTGCTGGAAGCGTCCGAGCCGGGTTGGGGCGCCTCCGGCCGCAATGGCGGCCAGGTGATTCCAGGCTTGAAATACGATCCCGATCAGTTGAACGTGATGTTCGGCAGTAAAAAAGGCGAGCTGCTGATCGACACCATCGGCAAGGCTGCCGACACGGTATTTGACCTGATCGCAAAATACCGCATCGAGTGCGACGTCGTCCGCAACGGCTGGATCCAGCCGGCGCATTCCGAGCAAGTGCTGCGGGCGCTGGTGAAGCGCGCCGCGCAGTGGGCTGAACGCGGTGCACCGGTAGAGATGCTGGAGCGCAGCGAAGTGGCGCAGCGCATCGGCACGCCCGCTTACGTCGGCGGCTGGATCGACCGCCGCGCCGGCAGCATACAGCCGCTCAGTTATTGCCGCGGCCTGGTGCGCGCTGCGCAGGCGCATGGCGCCGCCATCCACGGCAATACTTTGGTCAGCGGCCTGCAGCGGCAAGACAGCCACTGGCAAGTCGACACCGCCGGCGGTCCGCGCGTGACTGCCGAACAGGTGGTGATCGCCACTAACGGTTACACCGGCGATTTGTGGCCGCGCCTGAAACAATCGGTGATCGCCGCCAACAGCTTCATCGTCGCCACCAAACCCTTGCCGGCAGAACTGGGGGACAGCATCCTGGCCGGCAGGCAAGTGGTGTCTGACTCGCGCCGGCTGCTGCTGTATTACCGGCGCGATGCGCAAGGACGCTTGCTGATGGGCGGCCGCGGCCCCTTCTCCGAGCCGCGCAGCGCCCAGGATTTCAGCCATCTGGAACGTTCGCTGGCGCTGTTGTTTCCGCAACTGGCGCAGGTCGGCTATGAATTCCGCTGGGCCGGCAGGGTGGCGATCACCCGCGATTTTCTGCCGCATGTGCATGAACCTGCCGCCGGCCTGACGATTGCGCTCGGCTACAACGGCCGCGGCATCGCCATGGCGTCGACCATGGGCCGTTGCCTGGCGCAACGTCTGCTAGGTTCCGGTACAACGGCATTCCCGTTCCCGATCGGCACTATCCAGCCGATTCCGTTTCATGGCTTGCAACGTTTTTATATTGCCGCCGGGGTTGCCTATTACAGCATCCTCGACAAGTTTTCCTGATGCAGCGCTAGTGCCTTGGTTGCTCCTTGTTGAGAGCTTCAAACGCCACGACAAGAGTCATGTGGGGTCAGAGTCAACTTTCGCAGAGCTTCATCGCGAAACTTGACTCTGACCCCACATGACGGATTCGGAGAAAGACAGGGCACACAACGCGGTTTTGTTCTTTTTAACGATGAGTCAGTACTCCGTGGCCCGCTAAGTGGGGTCAGAGTGAAGTTTCTGCAAAAAACGCGCAGAAAGTTCACTCTGACCCCAGTTAGCTGCTGACCCTAGTTAGCTGCGTTTGTTAAGCGCAACCGGGGAAGGGCGTTGCTTAGTTACTGTCCGGTTTAAGCAGCCAGCCGGAAGCGCTGTCCTCTACCAGGAATCCATGCGCCTTGATTTGCAGCCGCAAGCGATCGGCCTCTTGCCACTGGCGCATTTCGCGCGCGGCCTGGCGTTGTCTGGCTAGCGTCTCTACCTCTTCGGGAATCTCATGACTGGCCGGACGCCAGTTGTCCAGATCGAGTCCCAGCACTTGATCCATCGCGCGCAGTGTGGCTTTGCGCACGGCAGCATCGATCTCGCTGCGCACCAGTTCCCATACGACGGTCAATGCACGCGATGAGTTGAGGTCGTTATTGATTTCATCGCGAAAGCGATTTAAGAAAACATGGTCGATCTGCCGGCCCTCCGGCCAGCGATGATAAGTCTCCCGCAAGCGCTGCAAGCCTGTGGCTGCAGCTTGCAACCCGTCCCAGCTGAATTCCAGCTGGCTGCGATAGTGCGCCGCCAGGCATAGATAGCGATACGCCAGGGGATCGATGCCGCGCTCGATCAGCGATTTCAGGCGCAGGAAATCGCCGCCGGACTTGGACATTTTTTCGCTGCCGGTCTGCAGGAAATAACCATGCATCCAGAAATTCGCCAGGCGGGTGCCGTGGCAAGCCTGGGTCTGCGCGATCTCATTGCTGTGATGGACCGCGATATGATCTTCGCCGCCGCAATGGATATCAAACCAGCTGCCAAGATGCGCCGCCGACATCGCCGAGCACTCGATGTGCCAGCCGGGAAAGCCGCGCCCCCAGGGACTGTCCCATTCCATCTGGCGCCGCGAATCTGCGGGGCTGAATTTCCACAAGGCGAAATCGGTGTGGCTGCGCTTCTCGCCCAGGGCCACGCGTGCGCCTGCCTGCAGAGCGTCGCGATCGAGCCGGGCCAGGTAGCCATAATCGCTTTGGCGGCTGGTGTCGAAGTAGACGCCGTCCCGGGTGCGGTAGGTATATCCCTTTTCTTCCAGCGTCCGGATAAAGGTAATCTGCTCGGGAAGATATTCGGTGGCGCGGCACCAGACAGCTGGCTCCAGCAGATTCAGGGCGCGGAAATCGGCCATGAATGCAGCACTATAAAACGCCGCGATTTCCCAGGCGCTCTTGCCGCTGCGCCGGCTGCCTTTTTCCATCTTGTCTTCGCCCTCGTCGGCATCCGAGACCAGGTGGCCGACGTCGGTGATATTGACCACATGCTGCACCTGATAGTGGTTAAAGCTCAGCGTGCGCCGCAGCAGGTCTTCAAAAATGTAAGTACGCAAGTTGCCGATATGGGCGTAGTCGTAAACCGTCGGCCCGCAGCAATACAAACCCACGCGCCCAGGGGAAATACTTTCAAAACGCCGGACGCGACGCTCCCAGCTATCGTATAGATGAAGTTCCATACCGCTCTTTTTCAAAATTTTTTAACTATGCCAGCAAACAATCATCTGGCTTTGCACAGACCGGCGAGCAAGAAGAAATCAGGCGCGCAGCATTGACATCGTGCGGCAACAACATGAGCAGCGCGCGCAGACGTGGCAGAGAGAGGAGGTGGGGACTTTCGTAAGCATCGCTTATACTAACTCGCAGTACTTTTCGCGGTCAAGCCTCGATAGCAAGTCAGGCTGGCAACAACAAATCATCCTCACTTTCCGGAGCAATCTATGATGCAGCAACGCAAACTGGGATCAAGTGGTCTGAGCGTATCGGCAATCGGCCTGGGTTGCATGGGCATGAGCACCGCGTACGGCGCGGCCGACGAAGCCGAATCGGTCGCCACCTTGCAGCGGGCGCTGGCATTGGGTATCAACTTCTTCGACACGGCCGAGCAATACGGTCCCTACGAAAACGAGGCGTTGCTGGGGCGCGTCTTCAAGGGGCGGCGGCATGAAGTGGTGCTGGCCACCAAATTCGGTTTCAAGATAGAGAATGGCGTCACCACCGGCATCACCAGTGAGCTGGGCCATATACGGCGCGCGGTGGAAGGTTCGCTGCGCCGTCTCGGCACCGATTACATCGATTTGCTGTATCAGCACCGGGTCGATCCGGCAGTGCCGATTGAAGAGGTGGTCGGCGTCATGGCGGATCTGGTGCGTGAAGGCAAAGTGCGCTTTCTGGGCCTGTCCGAAGCGGGCGTCGCGAATATTCGCAAGGCGCACGCGGTACACCCGATCAGCGCTCTGCAAAGCGAATATTCGCTGTGGGAGCGCAATCTGGAAGCCGATATTTTGCCGACCCTGCGCGAACTCGGGATCGGCCTGGTGCCGTTCAGCCCGCTCGGCCGCGGTTTCCTGAGCGGTACCGCGCAACGGGCGGAAAGCTATCCCGCTTCCGATTTCCGCCACCTTGATCCGCGCCTGCAGGGCGACAACTTCGACGCCAATATGCGGGCGGCGCAGGTGGTCGGCGAGATTGCGGCGGCGAAGGGTGTCAGCAGCAGCCAGATCGCGCTGGCCTGGGTCTTGCAACAGGGCGACGACATCGTCCCGATTCCCGGCACCAAGCGCCGCGCTTACCTTGAACAAAATGTCGGCGCCACCGAGGTCACGCTGGATAGCAGCGAAACCGCGTTGCTGGAGAGCGCCTTGCAACAGGTGGCCGGCGAGCGTTATAGCAAGGAGCGCATGGCCTGGGTCGACCGCTAGTCACTGGATTTTACCGGCATGCCGCCGCATTGCATACATTGCGATCGGCGGCGAGCGGTTTCAAATTGGTTTGCGCGGCGTTGTTGTTATTGCCTTTGAACCGGTTATTGCTAAAGGTGGAGCTGCCATACGCGGCGAGTCCCAACATCTGATTGCCGCGCAGCACATTGCTGCGCACCTTGAGATCGACGCCGAAGATACCGTCGCCACCGTTGGCTTCTGCCACGCTGTTGCTGATCGAGCCGCCAAAAAACACCGCGCCGCCATGAGCGTTCCTGGCAAGTACTACCCGCTCCAGGCTGGCTGTATTGGTTTCCAGGTAGACACCGTAATTTCCCATGCCCTGGATGATGCCATTCTTGACCGCGATGCCGCTGTGACCAACCGCATGTACACCGTTGCCGGTACCGCTCGGCCAGCAAGGTGCAGGTAATTGCTGGCAGCGTGTCGGCCCCTGTATGGTGTGGCCGTTGAGATCGAGGGTAACGTTGTCAGCATTGATTTCGATCGCCGTGGTATTGGCGTCCGCTACTTTCAGATCGCCAGACAGGCGGTAATAGCCGGCCTGCTCGATGACCACCAGGAAACCCGGTTTATCGGCGCGGCCGGGATCAATCATGGTCGCTCGGCCGGCGGCTGCGCTGGCGCCCGGCGCCATTGGCGAGACGGCTAAGGAGACGGCTAAAACCATCATCAACAGTTGCTGCAAGCTGCGATTGTGCATGATAAACACCTGTCTTTCTGGATTGGCCTGGCTTCACTGCTCAGGGCTTGCGGCTTCGGCCTCGACCTCGGACTCGCGGGAAAATATCGATAGTTTCAATGGCCGTACCGCTCCCATCCAGATGGCATGGTCGCGATGATCCAGCAGGTCGTCGCCGGTCAGTGGATGGATGAACACCACCAGGCCCGCCCGATGCAAGGCCAGCCACGGAATCAGTTCGCCAAACACAGGGGTTTCGAAGGCCAGTTGGCAGCTCCAGTCCGGGTGCGGACCAACCGGCCGCTGATGAACCCGGCCCATGATCAGTGGAAACCGCTGCGCCGCCTCCTCGCACAAGGCTTGCGCCTGCGCCAGTGTGGCGGCGTCGAAATAGACGTGAGCGTGATAGCCGGTGATGCTCGGCACGGATGAATCTGTTATGCGGGTCATGCGGGAAACTCCAGGGAAATGGGTAAGGGGGATTGCGCAAGGATACGCTTGAAGCTGGCTGCTTTTGCTTGGTTAGAAATCAAGAATACCCCTTTTTCCATGGCCAGGGGAATCGTCTCGGAAAGCGCAAAACCCTGGCTTGTCTTTCTGACTATCGCTACGAAAAATAATACGGGCTCTGTGCGGTGACGCACTTAAATTTTGCATCGAGCTAGGTAATCTGGCCCTATCGATTTGCCTTAAGGGTTGCGCCAGCAAATATCCAATGAAACCACCAATCGCCCTAGTGGACGTCAGCACCAGTGATGCGCCAGAAATGCCAGAGACGCCGGCAACAAACGCAACAAACGCGGCCGAAGATACGGTAATGACCGGGCCGCTGGCGCCGCTGTCCGCCACCGGCTCAACTAACGTGCGCAACCTTTGCCTGCGAATACTTACCGTATTGGCATTGGTGTTTGCGCTGCGATGGGCGCAAAGTTTCCTGATCCCTCTGCTGTTCGGCGTCTTCATTGCCTACACCTTGAATCCCTTGGTGGCTTGGCTGGAGCAGATCCGCATCCCGCGCTTGATCGGCACTTGCGTCGTCATGACGACCTTGCTGCTTGGCTTGGGCCAGGCCGGCTATTCTTTGCGCGGTGAATTCCAATCGATTGTGGAACGCCTGCCGGCCGCCGCCCATCAGTTGTCGCGCGCCATGGTCAGCATACAAGCCAAGACCCAGGACGGGCAAGCCAGCACGATCCAGAAAATGCAGGCGGCGGCGAACGAAATCGAAACCGCCGCCGGCCAGGCAGCCGGCGGCCGGCCGGATCCTAAACGCCAGGCCAGTCCAGCGCCGCCGTCGTTTCGATTGAGCGAATGGCTATGGACCGGTTCGATGGGAGCGATGCTGTTCATCGGCCAGGCGGTGATGGTGATCTTCCTGGTATTTTTTCTCTTGCTGTCGGGCGATACGTTCAAACGCAAGCTGGTGAAACTGACTGGGCCGTCGCTCTCCAGCAAAAAGATAGCCGTCAATATCCTGTTCGACATCAATACCTCGATCCAGAATTACATGTTCATGCTGTTGGTGACGAATGCCTTGCTGGCGATACTGATGTGGGCGGCGTTTCGCTGGATCGGGCTGGAAAATGCCGGCGCCTGGGCTGTTGCGGGCGGCTTCTTGCATGTCATTCCATACTTCGGCCCCTTGCTGTTCGCCATCGCCACCGGCTTGACCGCATTCATGCAGTTTCAATCGTTCTCGATGATGTTGCTGGTAGCGGCCTCGACGCTGGCGATAGCGACCCTGGTCGGCACATTGGTGACTACCTGGATGATCGGCAGAATCGCCAAGATGAATGCGGCAGCGGTATTTATCGGGCTGCTTTTCTGGGGCTGGTTGTGGGGGATATGGGGCATGCTGCTGGGGATTCCGATTATCGTCATCGCCAAAGTCATCGCCAAACGTGTCGATGGCATGCATGCAGTTGCCGAGCTGCTGGGCGATTAAGCCATACGTTCAGCGGCGCTGGCAATAATACCGGCAATAAAAAAATACGGCGCCCTCGCGGACGCCGTATTGAAGAAACAAATTGAAAGCCGGAATTAAAGCGAGATCTTTGCGATCTTGGCGCCCTGCAGGGAAACACCTGCGATCAAGCCGGCATTGGTGGTAATGAAACCGATGATAGGCTGTTGCGCAGTGTTGGTGTCGATGCTGCCGTTAGCGCCAATGTTGGCCAGCGCTACGGTGGCGTCGGCGCCGACGGTCCAGCCGTTGCTGTTGCGGAATTTATCCAGAGCATCCTGGGTCATGAACAACAAGATGATGGCTTTCGATTGCGCTCCAGCCTGGAAGCCGATAGAACCGGCGGTGGTGCTGTAATAACCGTCGGTGCGGTTACCGACGCGTAATGCACCCTTGCCGTATTCAGCGCCGAGCACAAAACTGGCTTGCAGCACCGCCGGGAATACCAGCACACCCTTGGCGCGCGCTACCAGCTCACGCGAGGCGGGCGCCGTCTGATACAGTTTAGACAGAGTCGCGTCTACGCCGGAGTCGACTTCGCTGCGGCCGGTTTTAGAACTTGCGTCGTGGGCCGGCATGGTGGTGGTGCAACCGGCGAAAGTGAGGCTGGCCATAGCAACCGCGATAGCGGCCAGGCCCTTGGCAGGAAACGATGATTTTTTTTGCATTTTTTTCTCCATCAGATGTATGGATGACAATTGGACAACGTTGTAAATTATATATGGTGATACAAAAACGTGTACAAACCGCTAATTTTGACTAAGCTCTCATAAACTCCCAGTCCTCAACGAAATCCCGGATCGACAACCCAATCGGCGAAAATGACGACGGCATCGCAGCACCCGAATTGCGGCGCATCTTTCTCCGCAATCATGATTTGACTGTAGACGCGATGTAAGATTGCATCTGTACGCTAGCACACATTCAAACAGCCATCACTTGCCTGGCCGTCCCCTTACTTTTGACGGCGGCAAGCTTCGATCACAGCGAGGAACGCATCATGAGCGACACCACCGGCAACGCCACTCCACGGCCCACCCTGTATCTGGACGACCTGAGTATCGGCGACCGTTTCAGCAGTGCTGAACATGCCTTGGACGAACAGCAGATCATGGCGTTTGCCCAGCAATTCGATCCCCAGCCTTTCCATTTAAGCGAGAGCGCCGCCAAGAGCACGATGTTTGCCGGGCTGGCAGCCAGCGGCTGGCATACCGCCGCCATCACCATGCGCCTGCTGGTCACCAGCGGCATGCCTCTGCAAGGCGGCATCATCGGTTCCGGCGGCGAGATCAGCTGGCCGCAGCCGACCCGCGCCAGCGACATCCTGCATGTGGAGAGCGAGATCCTGGAGATTACGCCGTCCCGTTCGCGTCCGGATCGCGGCATGGTCAAATTGCGCAGCGAGACCCGCAACCAGCACGGCGAGCTGCTGCAGTTGTTTGTGTCGAAACTGGTGGTGTCGCGCAAACCTGGATGAACGAGGCCAAGATGATACGTATTCGTGAAATCGACCATCTCGTATTACGCGTGATCGACCTTGACCAGATGCTGCGCTTCTACTGCGAGGCACTCGGCTGCACCGTCGAGCGGCGGGTCGACAGCATCGGCCTGGTTCAGCTGCGGGCCGGCAGCGCCTTGCTCGATCTGGTGCCGGTCGACGGCAAACTCGGCAGCGCCGGCGGCGCACCGCCTGGAAAAGAAGGCCGCAATCTGGATCATTTCTGCTTCCGCGTCGAACCCTTCGACGAAGCCGAGATCCGCGCCCATCTCGCAGCCCACGGGGTGACGGCGGGTGAGCTTGCTTCAAGAAACGGCGCGGAAGGCGAAGGCCCTTCTATTTACGTCACCGACCCGGAGGGTAATGTGGTCGAGCTCAAGGGGCCGCCCGACGCCTGAGGGTATTTCAAACCAGCGGGTTGTCACTCCACCGATATCACTGCCCTGATATCACTCCCCTGACGGCTTGGAGTTTTGCTTGAACAAGACCCAGGCCATCGCTCCCAGCGCCAGGGCGGCTAGCAGTAGCACCGCCCAAAGAATAATGCTGCGCGTCGGCATGCCGTCGCGGCTGGCAGTTGCCGGCACCAGCGCTGCGGCGCCGTCTACGGTCGCCAGCGGCAAGCCGTTTTCTTGCGCCGCCCGATAATCCGGCATCAGGCTTTGCACCGGCAGATAAGGATTCGCAGCATTAGCCAGACCTGCTGCCAATGTATACGGCGCAGCGCCGTTGACCAGCGCCACGACCTGCACCGGCTCGAATTCCAAGATGATTTCCGGCGGCGCGGAGAAGCCCGGTGTTTTTTTGTCGGCCTCGATCTTGATTTCGCGAAATGCAGTCGGCGGCAACTCGATCGCCGCGCTGGTTTGCAGCTTGCCGGCGCTCTGCAACTTGTAAACAACGCTCGCCGCCATCATGCTCCACGGCTGGCTAGGGTCGTTGCGGCCCAGCACCCGCACCGGCAGCAGCACGTTGTCGCCCGCCGGTTTGATTTTCAGTGCGGCCACCGGCGTTGCAAAGGGCAATGAAAAACGCAGCTCGTACGGATTGTTCAGCAGCGGCCGGGCCAGCGCGGCGCTGACCCGCGCAATGCTGTTGACGCCGCGGGCGGTGGTCAATGTCGCGCTGCGCATGACTACCGGCGCGGTCTTGCGCGCCGCATCGGTCCAGATTACGCGCAGATATTGATCCTCAAGATTGACGGCTGGCAGTTCGATATGATCGGCCCCCAGAGCGCTGGCTCCGGCAGCCGCGCGGTAAAGGACTGCCTGGGTCAGGGAGCGCCAATCTTTCAAATCCTTGCTCGCTTGCAGATCGAATGTGACTGGCTGGGCGTCGGGCAGATCCACGTCCAGCGCCAAAGCCACCACCGGATCAGCAATGGCACGCGTATCAAGCAATGCACCCAGTACTTTTTTACGGGGCGCGCCGGCATCCGCCGCGCTGCTGTCGATTTGCACGATGCGCCTGCCTTGCTGTTCTTCGATCCGCAGCGATGAAGCCGAGATATCCGTGACATCGGCGCTGCCCATGATCGGCGATGATTTCAGCTCGATCTTGCGATTTTCGGTTTGCCGCAAGCTCGCACTGTCGGACAAAGCCAGCGCCAACGGCTGGCCCTGGGCGTTGAAAATCCGCAGGTCGCGCATGCCGCCGCTTTGCATGTTCACCATCACCTGGGCAGGCAGGATCAGGCGCTGCAGCGGCGCGTCGGCATTGAAGGTGAGCGGCAGGTGCAGCGCATACGACTGCGTGTTATTCGGATCGGCCGCCGGCCACGCCGCGCCGGACACCGCCAATACACAGGCGCAGATAGCAGCGCGCATCGGAAAATAGTTCATCTTTACGCTTCCTTCACAGTACTGGCGTCCGCCGCTACGGCCTTCGGCGGCAACGGCGCGAAATAGCCGACCACCAGCATCAGCACACCCACTGCGATAAAGGTGACGATGCGCTCCGCGCCACCCACATTCGACAAATCGACCAGCAGCAGTTTGATGACAACCAAACCCAGCAATGCCGCGCCGCTCAGCCACAATGCGCGCTGCACGCGCCGGTGCGCCAGCAGCATCAGGCTCAGCGCCAGCAGCGTCCACAAGATGGCGTAACCGGTTTGCACCACAAAGCTGTCGAACAGGGCCGAAGCATCCCAGCGCACGCCGAAAAAATGATGGACCGTGCGCAACCAGACCGTATTGAGCACGATAAAAGCCAGCCCGGCCAACGCCAGCAGCGTCTGTTTGCGCGCCACCCAGGCGGCGCCGGCAGGCATTGGCTGGGCCGCCACGATTGCACGGCGCCAGAACAGCAACGCCCCCAACGCCAGGGCCAGCGTCAAGTCGGTAGGATTCAACAAGGGAAGATAGGGCAGCGGCGCCGTATGGCCGGAGGAGAACAGCGCAATCAGCAACGCCCCGAAAAACACCAGCGCCGTCAACGGTAAAGCCGCATACCAGTAGTAGGCCACGGCATGCGTGTTGAGCGGCCACTTGAATCCCGACAGCAGCGCGCTCCGGTTGGCCTTGCCGGCCCATACCGACAAGCCCAGCAATACCGCGATCGCGCTGACCAGCAGCACCACGCTGGCCCAGGAGGTTTGCCACAAATCGGCGCGCCCGATCCAGAACCATAAACAGTCGGCCAGCAACAGCGTCAGCAGCCACACGCTGCCGGCATGGGCGGCGCGGTTGAGTTTGAGAACAGCAATATTGCCTTGCACCTGGCTGTCATTCTTGTAGAGCATCCAGTAATGCAAACCCAGAGCCATCAACCATATAGCCCAGGCCGGGTTGTACAAGATGCGGTAGCCGGACAGCTCCTGCACGATAAAACCTAGCGCCAGCGGCAGCAGGGTGAAGCGGCTGGGCCATGCGGCCACCGCCCAATTGCTCTTGCGTCCGAGCAGAAGCGACAGCCATGCGCTCGCTACCAGCGCCAGCATGGCCAGCAGTTGCCGGGTGCCGGTGTCGAATACCGGCACAGCTGCCAAGCCAGTCTCGCTGGCAGGCAGGCTGCGGCATATCTCCAGGATCAGGGCCAGGCACCAGAACAGGAAACCATATAGATAGAGCGGTTGGCACAACAGCGCTTCTACCTTGACGTATTCTCTGGCCCAGCGCGAGTCGCTATGCGGCAAGGCGGCGCGCAACCACCAGGCGATGGCAAACGCAGGCAATGCAATAAACATGGCGCCCATGAACATCGGATTAGCCAGCGGCCAGGCCGATATATTGTCGTCGATCGCCGCCAGGAACGCGCCGGCAGCCACCACTTGCAACGCCAGTCCGAATCCGCGCGGCATCCAGCGCGCCTGCCGCATGCCGACCCAGAACGCGCCTGCGCCTTCGAGCGCCCACACCGCCGAGGTCCAGCGCATATCGAGGGCCAGCGGCACCGCCAGGGTCACAAAACCGAGGCCGATAGCGATCATGGATTCAATCATCAGGCGATAATTTTTCTGCCCGCGCCGCATGAGCAGCGCTGCCAGTATCAGATACAACGCCGCAAATCCCAGCGCCGAGAAAGCGGCGCCGAATTTGAACTGCCTGACCAGGCCGGCTTGCAGGCCGAAACCGATCAGCGCGGTGCCGAACATCAGCGTGCTGTCGACCGTGTTGCCGAGCCGGGTCGGGGTGTTGCGGGCGTACAGGATCGCCGCCGTTACATAAATCAGCACGAATGCGGCCAGGAATAATTGCGAGCTGAGGTATTGCGCCGGCTGGTACTTGAGCACGCCCCACAGCGTGGCGACGCCAAAAGTGGCGACAAAGCCCACAATGTTCAGCACGCGCCAGGAACGTTTATAGGCGATGAACAGAATCGCCAGGTTCAATACAGTGTAATAACTGAACAGGCCAACACTGTTGTTGGAGCCGGTAGAGATCAGTAACGGTACGGCAAAACCGCCGGCGAAAGCCGCTACTGCCAGTCCGCGCGAGTTCTGCAACAGCGCCAGTGCGCAACTCAGGGCGCACACCACGATCATCAAACCGAAAGCAGGCAAGGGCGCGATCAGGTCAAACCGGCGGAAAGCGGCGAACACCGTCAGGTAAATCACCGCCACGCCGCCGCCTTGCAACGCAAGTGCGAAGGCTGGCTTGGCCTGGCGTTTGCCGAAGCCTACAGCCAACAGAACAATGCCTGCTACGGCCACCGCAGCCAGCCGCAACTCCACCGGAAACAGCCCGGCGGCCGCGGCGTAACTGGCCAGGAACGACAAGCCAATGAAAAGGATCACTAAACCGATGCGAACAATGGTATTGCCGCCAACGAGCCAGTTTTTTGCGGCGGCAAAAGCCAGGTCCGCGGCGTTGGGTTCGGAGGGTGGCGACACGCGCCTGGCTGCAGGTGGGGCGCTTGCTGCCGGCTCGGTCTGAGGCCGCGCAGCCACGTCCGGTTGCGCCGCGACCGCGGCCGCAGGTGGCGCCGCAAAGCTGCTGGCAAGCTCAATAGCCGCCGCCTGCCTGCTGCTGGCTGACTTGGAATCAGCAACCTTCTCGCCCTGACCCACCCGAGAGTTCAGCAATTCCAGCATCTGCAACCGCAGTTTTTCATTGGCGGCGCTGATTTCTGCACGAATCGCATGCTGCAGTCCCAGCCCGGCCAGCAAGCCCAGCCCGCCTCCCAAAATGATGCCGAAATCGCCGTATCCCGAGCCCGGCAATAGCCAACCCAGCACGGCTCCGCAAATAATTCCCCACATAATCATAGTGTTAGCTCGCTTGTTGTGATTGGCTCTGGTATTGTCTGTTATGTGCTTGCCTGATGCAACGATTCGAATTGCGCGCTGCTTACGAGCTGACTGATAGCTGACTGATAGCTGATTTGCGGCGCTACAAACAAATCACCGAGGCATGCACGGCGATAGGATTTTCCGGTGCGCGCAAACAACATGAGTACTTTCCGCAACCTGAAGATGCTGGTTATAATCAGCAGCAAAGGTGAAGAAAATGATTTCCCATATTCTGACTCTCGATATCGCAGGCAACCCATTCGACTGGATTTCGCCGCAAGACGCTGTGCTCTATTACGCGAGCGGGAAAGTGGCTTGGGAACTCGGGGATGGCGACATCGTTTTTCGCGGCGGTTATTCCCGCGCCGGCGTGCAATCGCGCATCGCTGTCAAACCTATCATCGCCATCGCCGGCAGCGCCATCATGGCGCGCATGCTGCACCTGGAACTGCCGCTAGGCCATCACAACGATCTGCTGTTCAAGCGCGACCGCTACACCTGTGCCTACTGCGGCGGCCGCTTTCCACACAATGAACTGTCGCGCGATCATATACATGCGCGCTCCCACGGCGGCCGGGATACATGGATGAATTGCGTGACCGCGTGTAAAGACTGTAACCAGGAAAAGGGCAACAAACCGCTGGAAAGCTTTCGCCCGCTGCTATATGTGCCCTATGTGCCATGCCGCGCCGAGCACTATCTGCTGAGCGGCAGGAATGTTTTGGCGGACCAGCATGATTACCTGGCTGCCAGGCTGCCCAAGCACAGCAGGATGCGCGAGTTGAACTGACGCAGCCGGCTGTTCCCCGAACCTGCAATGCATCGCACTGAAAAACCACAAAATCGATTGTGCGATTCTCGATTGGTTTGACAACGCCAATTCATCAGGCGCAGAATCGCAGCTCGGTAATTTCTATTCACCCATTTTTTACAGGAAAGGAACGGCTATGCCACGGACGGCTATCGGTAATTTGAAAAATACATAGCCCCGCGCATGACAGCTCGGGGCACGGCAATAGCGCCGACCCGAGCCGGTCGTTCCAATCAAGAACCCCGGTGAGGAAACTCGCCGGGGTTTTTGCTTTTCTGGGTACGAGACATGCGTCGCGTCGGCCCACAGCAAACGCCGCGGCCGGCCTGAAGCACATGCGGCTTCAGGCCATTCTGCGAAAGTATCGATATGAAAATCACCATTAAACTGCCAAAGCCGCGCAATCCCCTGGTTGCACCGGCCAGAGCCAGGAAAGGCGGCGCCCACGCAGCACATAATCCGGCGCGCCGGGTGCGGCGTGCCGAGAAGCAAAAGCTCGATCAGCTGCTGTCTGGACGAAAAGCCGATGGCGACTACTAAGCGTAAAGGCGCATCGGCTCAGCGCTTTGCCCGAAGCACTTTGACAATCCGGATTTCAGCCGATTTTTTGTAATACTTGATTTCAGGAATCGACTTAAAAGTGCCAAAAAGCACGATTAATCGATGAAATATAGTGTTTTCCAGCTGATTTATCGCGTTTTACATTCATTCTGGCAGCCACGGAAAAATGCAGACTCGCGCAGACTCGATCAAGAAGAAATTATGTCTTGTCTGCGTAATTCTCTGGGAAGAAATGACGCTCGATCAGCTCAATCAGGATATGCAACACCTTGATGTGCAACTCCTGCACACGATCGGCGAATGTGCCGCCCGGCGTGCAAATGTAGACATCGCTTAGGGAAGACAGCAGCTCGCTCTGCTTGCCGGACAGCACAATCACATGCATGCCGAGCGCACGCGCGGTTTGCGCCGCCCGAATGATGTTCTTGCTGGTACCGCTGGTGCTGAGCGCGACCAGGCAATCTCCGGCACGTCCGTGCCCTTCGATATACCGCGAAAACACCTGTTCATAGCCGTGATCGTTGCCAACGCAGGTGAGATGCCCGGCGTCGCTGATCGCCGTCGCACCCAGCGCCGCCCGGTCCAGCCGGTAGCGGCCGGTCAGTTCCTCGGCGAAGTGCATGGCGTCGCACATGGAGCCGCCATTGCCGCACGAGTACACTCGTCCCTTGCGTTCGAACACAGCGATCAGCAGCTCAGCCGCTTGTTGGATCGCCTGCAGCGCCGTGTCGTTGGCGAGCAGGGCGTTCAAAGATTGCTGTGCTTCAACCAGGCTGGCGTTAATGTGTTGCTTCAATTTCGCGCTCCATTCGATTAATTTGGCCGAGTATTTTAACGATTTGTGCTGCGTGTGACGCCGCTATCGATCACACCGTAGGGGGTAATGCTGCTGCCGCTGTCGCCGCCGGCGGAGCTTACATGGCCGCAGGCCGTCAGCAGGATACTTGTAATCAAAGCAAAGAATAGGCGCATCGTCGTCTCATAGTCATAGCGTGAATGCTAGCTCTGACAGACATGCTGCAGAGCGAAATGTTCCGATGGTCAGGTAATCAGGCAATCGAGCGCACCACACCGCCATCCACGCGCAAGGCCGCGCCGGTGGTGGCGGAGGCCTGAACCGAAGCCAGATAAACCACCATATTGGCTACTTCTTCCACCGTGGCAAGACGCTGGATCAGCGAACTCGGACGGTGTTCTTTCAGGAAATCACGCTCCAGCGCATCGGCCTCAACACCTTGATCGCGCGCCATCGATGCGAAGAAATCGCCGACGCCTTCGGAGCGGGTCGGCCCCGGCAACACGGCGTTGACGGTGACGCCGCTGCCGGCCAGGGTTTCCGCCAAGCCGCGCGAGACTGCAAGCAGGGCGGTCTTGGTCACGCCGTAATGCACCATTTCCTTGGGAATCTGCAAACCCGATTCGCTCGACAGGAACAGCACGCGGCCCCAGCCGCGCTTTGCCATGTTTTGCGCATAGAAACGCGACAGCCGGATCGCGCTCATCACGTTGACGTCGAAGAAACGCTGCCACTCTGCATCGGCAATGTCGAAGAAAGGTTTCGCTTCAAAGATGCCGAGATTGTTGACCAGGATGTCGGTCTCCGGCACTTGCGCAAACAACTGGGCAGCGCCTTCCTGGGTGCCGAGGTCGGCGGCAATGCCAAGCAAACGGGCGGCAGGGCATTTCTCGCTGATCTGCGCCAGAGCCTGGTCGACGCGGGCCTGGGTGCGGCCGTTCACCACTACCGTCGCTCCCGTTTGCGCCAGGCCAAGGGCAATCGCCAGGCCGATGCCGGCGGTCGAGCCGCTCACTACTGCATGCTTGTCAATTAGATCGATTTTCATGGAATTCTCTCTGTTGGTTGACCGCGACGAAATACGGAAAACGAGAAACGCTCACGCGCAATGCTGCCGCTTACCTTGGCATCATAGAGGAAATCGGAAATCGATATTTTTCTTGCCCGGACGGCGCAGCCGCGATCTCTATATGGCCGGCTTGGCCTGGCCACCCCGCACGCAATCGACAATCAAGCCCATCAGTTCATCAAACTCGGCTGGACGTTCTTTACTCAACAGGGGAAACAGATAATTATGGTCGGTCCCAGCCACCACACGCAATTGCCGCGAAGCTGCCTGGCGCGCCGATGACAGCAACCGCTCCGGTATTTCCGCGGGAATCACGGCGTCGTGCTCGGCGGCGATCACCAGCAGCTCACCCTTGAATTGCGCCAGGATCTCCCAGGCGTCGCTATCGGCCCAGCTACGCTCGCGCCGGATGATCTCAGAAAACTGCGGCCCGAACGGCACATCGTATGCGGCCGGCGTATACACCCCAGGCACAATCAGGATCAGCGCGCCGACCTGATGGGTCTGCGTCAGTTTGATGGCGTTGTAAGCACCCATGCTGCTGCCGATTAGCGCCAGCGGTTGGGCTAAATTGCGTGCAGCGATCACCGCTGCGGCCTGGCGCGTGCGGCTGCTCAGCGATGAGTATCGCAACTGGCCGCCGGTGTCGCCGTGGCCGATGCAATCGAAAGAAGTGCTGGCCACGCCGCGCGCCTGCAACGCCGGCCGCAATCCTGAGCGGCTGGCGGTAGCGCGCGAGCTGGCGCCTGCGCCGTGCAGTATCAGGGCATGGCTGGATGAGGTGCCGGGATGGAAATCGCCTTTCAGCGCGAAGTTTTCGTAGGTAACTTCAAAGGATTCTATTGCTTGCATGATCAGTTGCGAGGGTTGATGTCCGGTACCGGTAACCTGGCCGTCAGGCACAAGGCAAATACGTAAGTTACACGCCGGGAACAACTATAACCCAGCAGATATCAAAGCCCTAGGCCGGCGCTGCGCTTTGAGCATGCGATTGCCATCCGGCAAAGAAAGCAGTCGATCGAAAATCTCCTTTTCGGTGCGATTTTCGACCAGAATGAAAGCCATCCAATTCGCTACAGGAATCGTCGATGTCAGTCAGCCGCGCCGCAGGTTTTGCCGCCCTTGTTTTGTTGCTTTCCGGTCATCCCGGCTTAGCCGCGACCATGCCGCAGGCCAGACCGGACAAACCGGCATCGGTGCTGGACGCCCCGGTGAAGAAAATCGCCGGCCAGCGCATAGCTGTCAACACGCCGCAGGGCGCCGGCCTGCTACCGCTCTATGCCGATCATAAAATCGATGCGCCGGCGCCTGATGTAAAACGGGTATTGATTGTGGTGCATGGCGCTTTGCGCAATGCCGATGCCTATTTTGCGGTGGGACGGCAGACCGTCGATGCAGCCGGCGCTACGGGTACAGGCACTTTGCTTGTCGCCCCGCAATTCCTGACGCCTGCCGATCTGAAGGCGTTTAAGCTTGCGGACGGAACGCTGGCCTGGAGCCAGGAAGGCTGGAAGGACGGCGAGCCGGCGCGCAGTCCTGCGCCGATCAGTTCTTTTAGTGCGATGGATGCCTTGCTTGAACATTTCACTGACCGTACGCTCTATCCGGCGTTGAGTGAAGTGGTGCTGGCGGGACATTCCGCCGGCGCTCAGATTGTCCAGCGCTACGCGGTGGCGGGGCAAGCTGAAGCAGTGCTGCGCAAGGCCGGAATCGAAGTCCGTTACGTAGTGGCAAACCCATCGACGTATCTGTATTTCGACAACAGCAGGCCAGGCTCAAACGGCAGCTTTCAGCCGGCCGATAACGCCTCCTGCCGCAAGGTCAATCAATGGAAATATGGCATGGACGCGATTCCAGCCTACCTTGCCGAACAGGACGTGGCCGGACTCGAAGCACGCTATGCGGCGCGCAAGGTGGTTTATTTACTAGGCACGGCCGACACTGATCCGCACACCCATTTCATCGACCGCTCTTGCGCCGCCATGGCGCAAGGCCCTTACCGCCTGGCGCGCGGCCTCGCGTATTTCAGGTATCTGCAAGGCCGTCACGCCTCCGGGCTGCAGCAGAGCGTAGTAGAAGTCCCCGGCGTAGGCCACGACGACAGAGCCATGTTTACCTCGGCATGCGGGCTGGCGGTTTTATTCGGCAGCCCGCTGCCGGCGTCTTGCCGGCATATTCCGTAACGTCGGCAAGCGTCGGCAAATGCAATGAATACCGTCTGGTATCAACGCATATTGCCGGTATGTCCCAACGAATAACGGCCGGGCTGCGGCCAGACGGTGAGGCCGTGCGGCTCCGCCCCGACCGCGATCGATTTCACCGCGCCGGTAGTGGTGTCGATGGCGTACACGGCGTCATCGAAGCGGCCGGACAACCACAGCATCTTGCCATCCGCGCTGACATTGCCCATGTCAGGGCTGCCGCCGCCCGGGATCGGCCAGTTCGCCACCACTTGGCGCGTGGCAAAGTCGATCACCGAGATACTGCCTGCGCCACGACGTTGACCGTGGATACGGTTCGAACCGCGATTGGCGACGTATAACTTGCTGCCGTCGCGGCTCGGGTACAAGCCATGGGCGCCGGTGCCGCTCTTGATGAAACCGACCTTGGTGAAACTGTCGCCATCCACCACGTAGACGCCGTCGGCCATCATGTCGGCCACAAAAAACACCTTGCCGTCAGGTGCAATGCGGATGTCCTGCGGCATGCCCTTTTTATCGAGCAGCAAGTAACCCACCACCTTGCGGTTGACCAGGTCGATCTTCGCCAGCTTGCCGCCGAATTCGCAAGTGAACAGGGCGTATTTACCGTCAATAGAAAAATCGGCGTGGTTGATGCCCTTGCATTCCGGCACCGGCAAGCTCGATTTCAGCGCCATCGTATGCGGATCGCGGAAGTCCAGCTGGGCGTGGGCTTCGACCACCACGATGGCTTCCTTGCCGTCCGGCGTGAAATACATATTGTAGGGATCGTCCACCTTGATTTCCTTACCCGGCTTGCCGGTCTTCGGATCGATAGGCGTCAGGCTGCCGTCGGGCCGGCCTTCGGCATTATTAGCCACCCACAAAGTTTGCAGATCCCATGCCGGAACCACGTGCTGCGGGCTGTGACCGACAGGGAATTTCTCGACAACCTTGAAGGTCGCCGGATCGATCACGTAGACGTCGTTTGAGCGCAGATTGGGCACGTAAATCCGTGGCAATGCGCCCGCCGTCGCTGGACTGAAGTGTCCGGCGCCAGCTTCGCTGTACAGATTGGCGGGATTGATCACGGGCGGCATGCCGGCCACCGTGGTGATTGCAGGCGCGGCAGGTGCGGCGGAAGCACTGCCTGCGATACATAAAACAGCCAACGCAGCGCTGACCGAGGAAGCGAGGTGCGACAAGCGGCGGGAGCAAAATTGCATAGTGAATTCCTTGATTTAGTAAGTGGTAACTGTAGTCAAATATCAGAAATATTATTAGCGGGCGGCAGTGCTCGCCTTAAGAGCATTGACAGTCTGCGTCACGATCGCGTCGATGCCGAGCTGGCCGATTTCAGCCGTCGAGCGGCGCGGGTCGCCGCCATAGACGCCGTCGGCCAGCCCAAGCTTCGGCCCGTTGCGCAAGCCATCCTGGCGCACCATCTGCGGCGCCACGGCGAGCTGCAAGGAGGTATCCGCCAAGCCGGCGTGAGTGCCGATTTCATCATCGCGATAACCGCGCTTGCGCAGTATTTGCGCGTAGCCATCCGAACTGCTGGCGTAATATTCCGGCGGCACGATGGCGCGCGACTGAGAGCCAGCCCAGCTCTTGTTCAACTGCGCCACCACCTTCTTGATATCGTTCTGATAACCGCCGTGATCGCCTAGAAAGACAATGTTCTTGAAACCATGCACCTTAAAACTGTTGGCGGCGGATTCCAGTGTCTTTTCAAAAACGTCGTCCGGAATCGTGATGGTGCCGGGAAAGCGCATATGGGATGTCGGCGGCGCATAAGCACCCTCCGGCACGTAGGCGATAACCGGCGCCACCAGCGCATTGCCCAATCCTTCCGCAATCCGCTGCGACAAAATCTTTACCCGGATGTTGTGCTTGCCGAGCGCAACATCGGGGCCGCTCTGCTCGGTAGCGCCAATAGGAATAATGATGGTGGTCTTGCCGGCCTGGATCTGGCTGCGCAGCTCGGTCCATGTCAGGTCTTCAAGAAAGACCGTCTTCGGTGTTTGCGCAAATGTGATCTGGGTGGCGGTGGCTGTGAGGAAGAGGGCGGCGACGAAAGTTCGTCGGAATGACAAAAGCATGAAAAATCCTCATGGAAAATACGGGTCTACGGGTCTGTTACGTGCAGCGCCGGTCGGCAACCGGCATATGACGCCGGATCGGCGCACAGGTTCCGCGCTAATTCTACTCCGTTGAGTATGAGGATAGATCCGCGACACCATCCCCGCGATGGCAGGGACGACGATAGTTTCAAAACGGCTTATGCAAGCTTATTTATTTAGACTTATTTGTCACTGGTAATTATTCCAGCGCATGCTGCGCTCATCGGTAGCTTCCTTGAGCAGATGGCGAGCCCGCACGGGATCGCGCTCGGCATGCGGGTCGCCGCTCTCCAGGCTCATCGCCAGCGCCTGTATCGCTACCGGAAAATCGCCCGCGGCTGAACGTTCCAGCCATTCCCGGGCCAGCCGCGGATCCTGCTCGACGCCTTCACCTGCGGCATAGGCGTTTGAGAGCAGGAACATCGCTTGCGCATTGCCTTGCACGCTCGCCTCCAGCAGCCATGACGCGGAACGCTTGAGATCGGGCGCAACACCCTCGCCGTATTTGGCCATGCGGGCCAGCATGAAACTGGCTTTGGCGTTGCCCGCTCCGGCTGCGCGCTGATACCAGTTCCAGGCTTGGGCGTAGTCAAGCTTGAGGCCCAGGCTGGCTTGATAAAAAGCCTGCGCCAGTTGAAATTGCGCCTCGCTGTCGCCCGCGCTCGCCGCTTTTTCTAACCACGCTGCAGCTTGCGCCGCTTGCTCGGGAATCGAAGCCAACGCCAACCCCAATTCACGTTGCGCCACCGGCCGGCCAGCTGCGGCCCACACCTGCAGCTGAGCCATCGCGCTGGCCTGCCGGCCGTGCAGGGCAAGCAAGCCGACCGCCTCGATGCGGGCGCTGTCGTTAGCATTATTCGGCGCCACATCCTTGATCTGCGTGCAGGCACTCAGGGCGGCGGCCAGCAAGAGCGCTATGAGGCCTGATTTTTTGAAGTCCCAGTCCATTACTTGGTTACTTGCTCAGATCGATTGCGTATTTGGCAAACCCGCTGGCGTCCAGCGCACCTTCCGCTGTCACCCGGCTCACGCCACGCGCCTGCGCCAGCGCCAGTTTTCCAGGCGCCGAACGCAGGATAACCGGGCCTAGCGTACTTACCTTGACGAAGCTCCAACTTTGCCCGCTGCCGTTTGCCGCGTTGGTGACCTTGCCTTGTTTCTTCAGGTAGGCGCTGACCACCGCCTGGTTGGCGTCCGGCGATTTGATGATGGTCTTGCTGCCGTCGATGCCTGGCACATTGCCGCCGCCGCCGGCGCGGTAATCATTGGTGGCAACGATGAAATCGTCAGTATCAACCACCGCCTTGCCGGCATAAGTCAGATTGCTGATGCGGCTGCCGACGGGCTTGGTGACGTCGATCTGGTATTGCATCGCGTTGTTTTCCGCATAGAACACGTCGTAGTTGAAAATCGTCGAGTAGGACGGCACCAGATCCTGTTCGGCGGCGCTGTTCGGATCAATCTTGGCAAACTGCTTGGCCGCAGCTTCCAGCCAGTTTTTCAGATCGGAACCCTTGATCTTGACCGCTTGCAGGTTGTTGTTTCCATATAAGTACAAATCGCCAGGATTACGCACCTGCAAGCCAAACGGCACAGCAGGGGAAGCGCCCGGAGCGACATCGGTAAAATCGGTCGGGCCATTGCGGCCGGCTTTGAACGGCGCGCTGCACGAAATCACTGGAATCGATTTGTAGCTGGCCAGTACCGGATCGGTGGAATTGGCGAGGAAGTTTTTCACATAGTCGATCTGCGCCTGGTTGACGATCTGAATCGCGCTGACGTCTCCCACCAGCGAAAAATAAGCGGACATTTCAAAATCGGTAGTGGTGCCCAGCGGCTGCGTAGCGTAGGACAGCGTAGCCTGATGTTCGGTGGCGACCAGCGGCGCAATCGAAGCATCCGCAGCGACGATGGTCTTGCCGTCGGCATATTTGAAACCACGCGCCTCGACATTGGTCTGGTCTTTCTGCACCACCCATTTGCCGCCCTGGTATTTCAGCACCATTTTGATGATGCCCAGCCGCCGTCCCCAGCTTTGCGCCATCACCGCCGGAATGCCGTTGACCAGGCCTTTGCTGGTGTCCACCAAAGTGCTCGGCAGCGCCGCCAGCGAAGCATCAATGGCGGGCGCGCCGGCTTCACGCGCTTGCGGGAAAATCAAATGGGCGTGGCCCAGCATCAACGCATCGATGCCGGTGCTGGCCAGATACAGGCTGCCGTTTTCCATCTTCGGGCTGTACGGCGAGGCATCCAGTCCGCCGTGCGACAGGGCCACCACCAGGTCAGCGCCCTTGCTGCGCATCTCCGGCACATACTTGAGCGCCGATTCCTGCACGCCGTTGACCATCACCTTGCCGGCCAGGTTTTTCTGATCCCAATCCATGATCTGCGGCGGCACAAAGCTGATGATGCCGACATTCAGCGCGACGCTGATGCTGCCGCCGTCAGGCGTTGTGGCGCTGAATTGTTTGGCGATCAGGGCGTAGGGATTGAAAATCGGCTTGCCGGAGGCAACTCCGACCACGTTCGACAACACCAGCGGGAAATTCGGCGCACCGCAGTTGCTGCCTTTTTGCACACCCGGGACACCGAAATCGGTATTCGTGATCTGGCTCAGGAAATCCAGGCCGTAGTTGAATTCGTGGTTACCCATACCGGCGCCGTCGTACTTCAAGGCGTTCATCACTTTGTGCACCGCCAGCGTGCCGCTGCAGGTAACCGGCGCTGCCACCGCCTGATAATCGCCGAGCAGCGTGCCCTGGATCACATCGCCGTCGTCCAGCAACAGGTTGTTGGGATTCTCCTGGCGCGCGCCCTTGATCAGGGTTGCGGTGCGCTCAAGGCCGAGGCTGGTGTCTGCCTTCAAGCCGTAATAATCGTAGCTCAGCACGTTCTGATGGATGTCGGTGGTCTCCAGCAATCCCAGCTTGAGTACGGTTCCCTCTGGAATCGCGCTGTCAGGACTATTCACACCCAGGTTGCTGCTGCCACTGCTGCCGCAAGCGGAAACCAGCAGCGCGGCGGCTGTGGCCAGAGTGCTCAGACACATCTTTTTATGCATGATGACTTTCGGAAATAGTTACGGGCTGGTCTTGGTAAGAGGCTCACGCCACTGCTAAGCGCTTTTTGGGCGGCTTTTTTTGCTGCTCTTGCGATTTCATTTTTGGAGCTGCTGTTTCAGCAACACCGGGCGGAAATTATATTTTGGAAATATTTCCTGATCATTACATTGCGTTACATGCGTCTCGGCATGACGAATCCAAACAAGATGCTTAAACTAATAGCCCGATTAGGCGTCCATTAACTTCTGGCCAGTTTCTTGTTCATTGCCTGATAAGCATTATTTGTACCAAGGCAAAAACGCATTCAAAGGAGGAAGCAATCCGTCATCGATAGTTATTGCAAATCGAAACACAAAATTAAATCAATTATGCAAATGAACCAACCTGGTTTATCGTTCGTACCTATAAATCTTTCAACCCAGCCCTAGTAAGGAAAACACTATGTCTTTGATCAATACCCAAGTTAAGCCATTCTCAGCAACCGCCCTGCACAACGGCAAGTTCGTGCCAGTCACCCAGGACACCCTGAAGGGTAAATGGTCAGTTTTCGTTTTCTACCCAGCCGACTTCACTTTCGTCTGCCCAACCGAACTGGAAGACCTGGCCGACAACTACGCTGAATTCCAAAAACTGGGCGTGGAAATCTACGGCGTGTCGACTGACACCCATTTCGCTCACAAGGCATGGCACGACACATCGGACGCGATCAAGAAAGTGAACTACCCACTGGTCGGTGATCCAACTGCAACCCTGTCGCGCAACTTTGAAGTGCTGATCGAAGAAGAAGGCCTGGCACTGCGCGGCACTTTCGTGATCAACCCAGAAGGCTTGATCAAGCTGTATGAAATCCACGACAACGGCATCGGCCGCGACGCTTCGGAATTGCTGCGCAAGGTTAAAGCAGCGCAATACGTGGCATCGCACCCAGGTGAAGTTTGCCCAGCCAAGTGGAAAGAAGGCGAAGCAACTCTGACACCATCGCTGGACCTGGTTGGCAAGATCTAATAGCCAATACCCGCAAGTGTTTTACGGTTCGAGCCTGAAGCGCGGCTCGAACCGGTATCCCCCCTATTCAAATCATCACGAACGTTACACAAACGCAAGGAACCGCCATGCTTGATGCAAATCTCAAAACCCAATTGAAAAGCTATTTGGAAAAAATCGTGCAGCCGATTGAGATCGTTGCGTCACTGGACAGCGGTGACAAGTCTCGTGAGTTGCAAGCGCTGTTGCAAGAAATCGCCGCACTGTCGGATCGCATCACGCTGATCGAGCGCAGCGACGACAACGAGCGCAAACCCTCGTTCTCGATCAATCGCCCCGGCGTCGATACCGGCATACGTTTTGCCGCGATTCCGATGGGCCACGAATTTACTTCGCTGGTGCTGGCCTTGCTGCAAGTCGGCGGCCACCCGGTGAAACTGGATGAAGCCATCATCGAACAGATCCGCAATCTGGATGGCGATTATGTGTTCGAAACCTATATCTCCCTGTCTTGCCAGAACTGCCCTGAAGTAGTGCAGGCATTGAACGTGATGGCGCTGATCAATCCGCGCATCCGCCAAGCCACCATCGACGGCGCACTGTTCCAGGATGAAGTCGAAAAACGCGAAATCATGGCGGTGCCGACCACCTATCTGAACGGTCAAGTGTTCGGCCAGGGCCGCACCAGTGTCGAAGAAATCCTGGCCAAGCTGGATACCGGCGCCGGCGCCCGCAAAGCGGTTGAGCTGAGCGAAAAAGCACCCTACGATGTATTGATTGTCGGCGGCGGTCCTGCCGGCGCGGCAGCTGCGATTTATGCGGCGCGCAAGGGGATTCGCACCGGCGTGGTGTCGGAACGTTTCGGCGGCCAGGTGCTGGATACACTGGCAATTGAAAACTTCGTTTCGGTAAAAGAAACCGAAGGACCAAAGTTCGCCACCGCGCTGGAACAGCACGTCAAGAGCTACGAAGTCGACATCATGAACGTGCAACTGGCCTCCGCCCTGATTCCCGGCAAGCTGATTGAAGTCAAGCTGGCCGGCGGCGGTTCGCTCAAGAGCAAGACCGTGGTGCTGGCCACCGGCGCCCGCTGGCGCGAAATCAACGTGCCGGGCGAACGCGAATACCGTAACCACGGCGTCGCCTACTGCCCGCACTGCGACGGCCCTCTGTTCAAAGGCAAGCGCGTGGCGGTGATCGGCGGCGGCAATTCCGGGGTCGAAGCTGCGATCGATCTGGCCGGTTTGGTGTCGCACGTGACGCTGATCGAGTTCGGCGATGAACTGCGCGCCGATGCGGTATTGCAACGCAAGCTGCACAGCCTGGCCAACGTCACCGTGATCACCTCGGCCCAAACTACCGAAATCACCGGCGATAGCAAAAAGGTCAACGGCCTGGTCTACAAGGATCGCAAGACCGACGCCGTGCATAAGGTCGAACTGGAAGGCGTGTTCGTGCAAATCGGCCTGGTGCCGAATACCGAATGGCTGAAAGGCACGCTGGCCTTGTCGCGTCATGGCGAAATCGAAGTCGACGCCAAAGGCCAGACCTCGATCCCAGGCGTGTTCGCCGCCGGCGACGTCACCACCGTGCCGTTCAAGCAGATCGTGATTGCGGTCGGCGAGGGCGCCAAGGCTTCCTTGAGCGCGTTCGATCACCTGATCCGCAGTTCGGTGTCGGATGAAGAAGATGTCGCCGCCGAGGCTGAGACTGTCGCTGCCTGAGTAATAACCTTAGAAGCTCTCTGTAAAGTATTGCGCCAGCCCGTTGCGGCTGGCGCAATGCAATCTGCCTCGCATCCCCTGTTTAGAGCACAACACGACCATATGATCATGGTCGCGTGCTTTCTCCTGCACGGCGTCTTTGTAAACTGCTCGACAGCTTCACGGTGCTAATATTATTAGTTACCGCCTGTCCCATGAATGCGTTCTCAAGAGGATTCCATGAATAGCCCAACCCCCGCCAAAATTCCCGCAACCCTGATCCCCGGCGACGGCATCGGCCCGGAAGTGGTCGAAGCTACGGTCCAGGTATTGGATGCTTTGGGATCGCCGTTCTCCTGGGACATACAACAAGCTGGCATGGCCGGCGTCAACAGCAGCGGCGATCCATTGCCGGCAGCAACCCTGGCCAGCATCCGCAAGAACAAACTGGCCCTCAAAGGCCCGCTGACCACGCCGGTAGGCGGAGGTTTCCGCTCCTCCAACGTGCGCCTGCGCGAGGAATTCCAGCTCTACGCCAATCTCAGGCCGGCGCTGACGATGGTTCCCGGCCGCTTTGAGAACGTCGACATCGTGCTGATCCGGGAAAACATCGGTGGCTTTTATGTGGCGCACGAATACTACATTCCAGTCGGCGACGACCCACGCGCCGTCGCCGTCTCTACCGGCATCAACACACGCGAAGCCTGCAAGAAGATTGCGCGCTTTGCCTTTGAATACGCAGTCAAGAACGGCCGCAAGAAAATCACCGTAGTCCACAAAGCCAACATCCTGAAAGCGCTGACCGGCATCTTCCTGGAAGCAGCGCGAGAAGTCGCGCGTGAATACGAAGGCAAAGTGCAGATGAACGACATGATCGTCGACGCCTGCGCCATGCAACTGGTGCTCAATCCCTGGCAGTTCGACATGCTCCTATGCACCAACCTGTTCGGCGACATTCTTTCCGATCAGATGGCCGGCCTGGTCGGCGGCCTGGGCATGGCGCCCGGCGCCAACATCGGCGACGACTGCGCGATCTTCGAAGCGGTGCATGGCTCGGCGCCGGACATCGCCGGCAAGGGCATCGCCAATCCGATTTCCCTGCTGCTGGCAGCGGGGCAGATGCTGGATCATGTCGGCCGGGCCGATCTGGCGCTGCGGCTGCGCACTGCGATTACCGACACGCTGAACAAGGACAAAATTGCGACGGGTGATCTCAAGGGCACCGCATCCACCCAAGAGTTCACCGATGCGATTGTGCGCAGGTTGCAGAGCGTCTAGCAAAGGGATCATTAGCTGTCTTGATGCACCGCGCGCCATCAGCAGGATACCGGCGCCGGCTATTACATCCCGTTTTATTCGAAAATCCATGCCATGAAGCAGCATCAAACAACCATCCTCCAAGCCGTCAATCTCACTTTTCATTACCCCGAGCGGGAATTGTTCGATAACTGGTCAGCCGACATTCCAGCAGGCGTTACGCTGGTGCGTGGCGGCGATGGGCGTGGCAAGAGCAGTTTGCTGCGGCTGCTAGCTGGCGCTCTGCCGGCCCAGGCGGGGGAATTACAGATCAACGATGTGCGCTGGCATGAACAGCCTGACGTCTATCGGCGGCAAGTATTCTGGATGGAGCCGCGTTCAGAAGCGTTTGACCAGATGACAGCGCGTGAGTATTTTGCATCACTGCCCGCTGCCTATCCCGGGTTTGACGACGCGCTGTTGCCGGAGCTTACCGAAGGGTTGTCGCTGACGCCGCATCTGGACAAGAAGCTATACATGTTGTCCACCGGTAGTAAGAGGAAAGTCTGGCTGGCGGCAGCATTCGCTGCCGGTGCAACGCTCAATTTGCTGGACGATCCATTTGCCGGGCTGGACAAAGCGTCTATCAATTTTGTGGTGCAGATGTTGAATCAGGTTGCCAGCGATCCGGCGCAGGCTTGGGTGATTGCGCTTTATGAAGCGCCGGAGGGAGTGCCGTTGGCGGCTGTGGTGGAACTAGGGGATTGAGGATGCTTCCGGCGGGTAAGTCGCTAGCTGGGCAATCACGAAATCAGCCATCGGCCTTTATACCCAGCGCACGTAGCCATTCGTCGACTTGGCCAAAAGCATCGACCTGCCATTGATCTGGCGTCCGGCCATCTAACAGCCGCGTTTCCTCGACGAATTTCCTGACACAGGTTGGGCCGAATCCATCTTGCGTATCGAATTTCTCTGCGATGTATTGATATCCAGTCAGACCACTCTCGTGTTCCATGATCGGCCTGCATAGCTCTGCAAGAGCGGCTATGCCGCTTGGGAAATTGCGAATGCAATAGTAAATGTCATACGCGTCTTTATTTTTGTAGCGATTCTTGATAGCGTGGCCTTTCATTGCCAGCAATGCCGATATGGAGGCAACTGCAATTTCTATGCGGTTGTTTCCCCCTCCTGGCATCGGCGCCTGGATAGCGACCATCTCTGTGAAGTGCAACGCTAAATCCGCGCCATCTGCTTTTTGTACAGCGAACTTGGCCACCATTGGGGGATCGTTCTTTTCAAAAACCGCGTCGCGCGGCATCAAGAAATCAATCACCACATCGATTGCTGCTCCGCCGTCTGTGACCGGCACCTGGCGCACCAGTTGAAAGTACCGTTTATCTTTACGCTGCTCGTATCCGTGTGCTTTGAGAGACTCAACAAGTGTTGCGTATTCTCCATCTCCCAGTGCTGCGGCATCCAGACTGAGATCGATGTCCAGCGTGCCGACGTGGCGCATTTCCTCATTTTCCAGAAGTAGCCAAGGAACGGCGCCGCCGATTACAGCAAATTTTCCTTTGTAGCTTCCCAGGATTTGCCCTATCTCGACCAGAACTGACTTTACTGCCGCAGTAGTGCGATCGTCATAATCATTTGCCGATTGCGGTTCGGGGCGCCCTATCTTTTCCATGCAAGTTTCTCGTTTCTAAGATGTTCCGCTGCTTCGCGTCCTCTTTCGCCACTCGCCCATAAATCAAGGTAGGTTTGTACGACATCGGTACAGAAAATGTCTGGCGCCGGGTTCTCGATATGGGGGTAAAAATTCTCGCCTTCCAATAGAGTGACCACAACATTTTCGCCTTTAGTGGCGGGCACCAGTTTCAAATGTTCTTTGAGAAAAGCGAGCCCTTCGCCGTTTGCATAGAAATATTCGTTTCCCGTTCTGACGTATGGCGCAATCCACTTGGCAGCCGAAAAGGATGCAAGTACAGCTGCACCTTTTGTAAAAACAATCTGGCCAAACATTGTGCGTATCTTTTCATCTAGTGCGCTGCCGTGCAAGGTGGTATAGAACCTAAAATCCTGGCCTGAAAGGCCGGTATACATCTCTCGCCACGCATCGAGAATGGCATCTGGCTGCGCAAGAAAGAAGCCATCGTCATCGATTTTGGCCCATTCCTTATCGAGTAACGCCGTACGCACATTGCTCACATGGCCAACACTTACGCTGGATTCCGCCGACAAGTCATGGACTTTCCATGAGCGCGATGGATTTCTCATCATCATGCCAAGTACCTGCGCAGACTTCGGGGAAAACAGAGACTTGAATTCCCGGCGCTGCAATACGGGTTTGGTAGGAACACGGCGATCAATGAAAATGGTATCGAAACTTAGCCGGCAGTTGCCTTCCAGATCCAGATAAGCTACCTCATGGTCTTGGCATATTGCGCGCGCCTCAGGAGAAAGGTAGGGGGCGAGTAGTAGAGGGACTGCTTCTTTACCATAATCTCGAACCACTTTTTGCAGGCCCAGTATTGAGGAACGTACTTCCTTGGGGGGCGCAGTGGTTTTGACTTCCGCCACAATCACATGTGGCTTGCCGTTGTATTGCACCTTCAGCAAGAAATCCACGGCCCCATCAGGTGTCTGCCTGGGTTCCGCTTGAATATCTTCTCGATTAAGAGCAGGGACTTGAGCAAGCAGGTCAATCAGGCTCTGCATTCCCTCTATTTCGAGCTTGTTCATTAAATGGCTGGAATTCATCATTCGTTGAAAATAGGCTTTTTAATGAACAAAGTCAATAAATTCATTGTTTTAGCCGTGTTCAACACTTGATGAACATGCCATTTTTAGTGAACACCAGGGAAGATTGATCGTTAATGGATCGGGGGTAAACGCATCTGGCGAGTATTGGAACAAGACGTCGCGGCCGTCAGCCGCTAGTGTGCCAAGCCAATGCGATTCGCCGCACACCTGGTACATCGCCCTGCTTGCGTTTGGCCGCCGCGAGTGCGGGCGGCCGCACCATGCCGGGATAAATCGAATTGACGCGGATGTTATGCGCGGCATAGCGGATCGCATTCATGTTCGCCATCCGCAGCGCTGCCTTCGCGACATGTTCGGCGGCCTCTTGCCGCTCACCGTCCATGCCGCACAGCGACAGCACATTGACGATGGAGCCGCCGCCGGCCCGCGCCATTGCGGGAATCACATGCTTGCTGCACAAGATGCTGCCGTGGACATTGGCTTGCATCGCTTTTTCCCATTGTTTTATCGATAGTCCCTGCGCAGACGGATTATCGGCATTGATACCGGCGCTGTTGATCAGGATATCGATGCGGCCGAAATACGCCTCAGCCGCCGCCATCGTCCGCTGCACCGCGTTGTTGTCGCTGACATCGAGTTGCCAGAAGCGGGCGCGGTCTATCGAATTTTTCGCGACTTTAGTTGGCCGTCAACTGGACTATTAGATTTCGCGCGCTTCAACGTAATCTACGGATGGAACGGGGCGGGTAAGACCTCGCTCTCCAACATATTTCGCCAAATCCAGCGAAAGGTACCTCTGACCGAAGGACAAATCGAAATACTTGTTGAGCAAACTCGTGTGTCAGGGGCGGACTTTGCGAGCGCACCATTACCTGCCGTCCGAACGTTCAATCGCGACGCAGTGGACCGAAATATTTTCGAGATACCAAGCGACATCTTTATGCAGGGTCGGATATTTCAACAAGCCCAACAGCGTTCTGCGTGAAAGATCAATGCCATGAACCGGAGAGTATTCGCCCAGCCTTGTAACGATCCTGAGTGTCTGTCCGTTACCTTCAAATCCACCATGATCCTTCATGATTGAATTCAACGCGATTTCACCACCGTGCCCGAACGGCGGATGCCCCAGGTCGTGAGCAAGACAAATTGCCTCAATAAGACTAAAGGAGGGAATTAGCCCCATGTACTCGGAATTGGCTTTATAGAGCTCCTTAAGTTGTTCGCAAATGCTTGAACCAATTTGCGCCACCTCCAAAGAATGAGTCAGGCGCGTCCGGTAGAAATCGCTCTCACCAAGACTTAAAACTTGGGTTTTTGATTGCAGTCTACGAAATGAAGATGAATGAATAATGCGCGCACGATCACGCTGATATTCCGCATCAACTAAAGATGAGTTGAAGGGCTTTCCAACATATGCTTCGTCGGCACTTCTTTTTCTCGCAATCCATACGTCTTGCATAGTCCCATTCCTCCGGTCTCTAACATACAGCTCATTTGATGTTGAATTGCCCCAACTTTTCTAGATACCACCAAGCCAAGACCTTATCTCTAGGCCGCCGCGCGGCTCCGAATTTCGCCGAGAATCTGAAACAGCAAATCCACTTGAGCCGTCGGAAATACCCCATCCGGGCCGGTAGGGCTGATATCGGTGAATGGCGATTCGTACAGCCGATCGGCTTCCATTACGCCGTTCTGCGTCAGCTCTTGCACGATCAGGTCGATGAACTCGATCTGATCTGGTGTCACCGTGCTGCCACTGATGAATTGGCTGAGCGCCTCGGCGACCGCTTCGCGATCTAGGCCAACCAGGGAGCGGATGAACAAGCCCAACCCGTTCGCCTGTTCTTTTGCGCGCGCAATGTGGCCTGGCGTGGCACCAGCTGCTTCTAGCATGATCTCCAGTTCTGTGAGATCGCTTGGCGTCAGTTGTTGGTTGCGGCGCAGCCGTTGCAGCGAGAGGTGGTTTTCGTGGGCGCGCAAGAACTGCCGTGCCTTGTCCTTGAATTTGCTCCAGTTCATGCCGACGCTGACCTCCGGCAAATCGACGTGCGCTTCGTCGCCCAGCTCATCCTCAAAATCGGTGTAGACAATTTTCTTCTTGCTCTTTTCAATCAGTTTCACCAGCGCGCGCAACCTTCTACGTACGGTTTCCAGCATCGCCACGGTAACGTCTTGCCACCACTCTTCACTAGCCAGCGATTGAATCAGCACCATCTCGGCCTTGATCGCCGGGATCGCTTCCTGCGTTTCAAGCGCGGCTGCAATGGCCTGGATTCTGTCACGCAGGCCGGCGAAACCCGGCTGTGCCTGCAAGATAGCAAGCTGGGTGCGCAACAACAGCAGGTCGAAGCGCTTGGCTTCTTCGTCACTGTCGGTAAGCTCGGTCGGCAGATCTGCTAGCTTGCCGCCCAGCGCGATGTAATCGTCCGGCCCAAGCTGCTGCCAGGCGGTTTCCTGCGTAAATTTTTCCACTGCACGGCGCTGGGTGCGGACGATGAAATTGTCGACATTCATCGCCGCCACCTGCTGATGCAAGAAAGCCGCGAGGTCCTTGCGCAACTGCGGTTCATCCACACGATCACCGTAGGCGGTGGCCTCTTGGGCAACGCCAAGTACGTGGTCTTGCACGGCGTGTTGCACAACGCGCGCGTCCAGCGCCGCGATCATTTCCAGGCGCGTGCGAAACAAGCGCGTACCCAGCGCCACGGTGGCAGAACCGTCGGAACGATCCGGGTTCTGGCTGAAAAACTCCAGATTCTGGCAATAGTCAAAAATAAAGAAAAATTGCTTGTCCTCACCTGGCCCAAACAGATCCGGGCACAGGCGCGTGCCGCGCCCCAGCATCTGCCAGAACTTGGTCTTTGATCGCACAATTTTGAAGAACACCAGATTGACCGCCTCCGGCACATCGATGCCGGTATCGAGCATGTCGACTGAAATGGCAATATGCGGTGCGCTATCCTTCTTTGAAAAATTGTCGATCAGACTCTGCGCGTATTCGGTCTTGTAGGTCACCACGCGCGCGAAGTGACCTTTGTCCTTCGGATAATTGACGCCGAAACGCTCAGAGATAAAATCAGCGTGGTCGTTATTCTTGGCAAAGATGATGGTCTTGCCCAAGCGGTCGCCACCGGCCACCTTCTGGCCCTTGCTCATCAAATGCGCCAGCACCTTGTCAACCGTGTCGATATTAAACAGCCAGGTGTTCAGCGCTGCGGCATCCACCGCATCTGGGATGTTGCCGTCTTCATCCCACTCCAGGGCATCCCAATCTTCCTTTTCCTGTTCCGACAGATCGTCGTACTTGATGCCTTCGCGCTGGAACTTGAGCGGCACCGACACTGCGCGCGGCGGCACCAGATGTTTGTCCGCCACGGCTTCGTCCAGGCCGTAGGCATCGGTCGGCACGCCGCTTTCCAGGTCGAACAAACCGTAGGTGTTGTGGTCGATCTCATCCTTCGGCGTAGCGGTCAAGCCGACCAGCAGCGTATCGAAGTAATCGAAAATGGCGCGATATTTCTGGTACACCGAGCGGTGCGCTTCGTCGATGATGATCAAGTCGAAATGGCCAACGCCAAAGCGGCGCTGGTTATCCGAGGTGTCATCGATCAAGCCCATCATGGTGGGGTAGGTCGATACATACACCCGGCCTTCAGTATTCTTCTCCGTCACCAGATTCACCGGCGAGGCGTCCGGCAAGTGTTTCTTGAACGCGCCTACCGCCTGGTTCACCAAAGCCACCCGATCCGCCAGGAACAGCACGCGCTTGGCCCAGTTGCAGCGCATCAGCAAATCGGCCAAGGCAATCACGGTACGGGTCTTGCCGGCGCCGGTGGCCATCACCACCAACGCCTTGCGCTGGCGATCGGTCTCAAAACTCTGGCCGATGCGGCGGATAGCGCGGGTTTGATAGTAGCGGTTGACGATGCCAGCATCGATCACGCCTTGCGCCAGTGGTTTGCGGCTGGCGCGGCGCTGGATGGTCAGTTCCAGTTCATCCTTTTTATAAAATCCCTGGACCCGGCGCGGCGCATAACTGGCGTCGTCCCAGATCCAGTGTTCGTAACCGTTGGAGTAGAAAATCACCGGGCGCTGGCCGTATTGCTGCTCCAGGCAATCGGCGTACAACTTGGCCTGCTGCTGGCCGACGGTGGGCGAGCGCAGTGTTTTTTTTGCCTCGATCAACGCCAGCGGTTTGCCGTCATCACCCCACAGCACATAGTCGACGTAACCTTTGCCCGCTGTGTTAGGCATGCCGCTCACCTCAACCTCGAAATTCTTGGCTGGGATCAAATCCCAGCCGGCTTCTTTCAACAGCAGGTCGATGAAGTAATCGCGGGTTTCGGCTTCGGAATAGTCATGCGTGTCCGGCTGTGCGGCGTTGGCCTTTTTAGCCGCAGCGACTTGCTCACGCAATTGCTGCAACTCCCGATCGAGTGCGGCGCGGTCGTTGAGCAGGGCGGAGAGTTTTTCATCGCGCTCGCGCAACTGGGCTTCAAGCTGCTGCAATTGCGCCAGGCTTTGCAGCGGCGCAGTTGCAGCGCTCGGCATCAGCGCCGGCACGAAGCGCAAGCCTGGCTCTGGCCTGGCGCACTGGCCGTAGCTGCGCGCCACCCAGTAGCAGAAATGGAATAATTCGCGGGTGGCGGTGAGGGCGTCGTTCGGCGTGATCTTGCGGGTGCTGTGCACCGCGAAATTGCCGAGGTCCTTGAGAATTTTCGCCTTGGCGAACAGCGCCTCGCCCACCAGTTGGCGGAAGCTCGGCTCGTGAATCAGCGCCGCCAGATTATCCTGGTAAGGCAGGCGCAACGCCTTGTCGTGCTTGTAAAGCCAGGCCACCGTCAATTCCAGGGTGCGCCTGGCGTAGAAGCAAGAGGCTCTGGCATCCGTATTCGCCATTCCTTCCGCCTTCACGGCTGCTTCGTGGAGCAAAGACCATTCAGATTGGAGGAAGGCGAAGTTGCTCATTTAGAGTTTTCCACTGAAGGCGCGTTGTTGGAGGACGACGAAGAGAGTGTCGTGTTGGGACAGCGATTTCTTGTAAGCAGCCTTAATCTGTTCAATACATCTAAGTCGATTTGCAAATGTCTGCTGGAGGTCTAACGATGGGAGTCCGACATTGATCGACAACACTTTGTCTTGCGAGATATTTTTCATTGAACCGCTAGTCCCAGAGGCACGCCGTGCAATTTCTGCTCGGAATTTTCTCTGCCGAAACAATTGGGCAACAAAAAGAGGTTCAGCTCGCGGTATTTCGTGCCACACGAACCGCCACAGCTTATCGGAAAGCAACATATTTGGCGGCGTGTGCTTTACATACGCCGTTGCCCCAATCAGGTCCGTCGTATTCGCTCGACTAAAAAGCAAGTCACCATCCCTAACGAAATAGGATTTTGCGGGCACGTAGTTTGCGGGAGCAGCTTTGGATTCATGTGGTTTGTATTCCAAAGAAGTTACGGCACTAACCTTCAGCACGCGAAAAGATGATGTGACGTCGTCTTTGTCATCAGCAGCGACACTTTTACCGCTTTCAAATCCAGCAACAAAGTGCGATACCGGCTTCGATTGCCACCGATGATTTTGACCCATCAACTCCCCAAACATCTCGATGAAAATGGCCTGCGTGAGTCTATCCAATTGCGCCAAGGCTTCTCGGTGTTTAGCTCTGAGCGCATCGGCTACGTCCAGAATTGCGGCGATGCGGCTTTGTTCAGCGCGAGGAAATAGGGGAATGTCGAGATTTAGGCAGCGCTCTATATTCAGATTCGATATATTCGTGGTCTGTTGTCCGAAGCTTCTCAAGAGAGCCTGTGTTCTGTCGGCCGAAAACCACCAATACAAAAATCGAGGTTCTATTTGCGTCGGGTTTGCCCTAAGCACTGAAACAAAACCGCCAAAGGTCGTACGCCATGACAAATTAGGAATCCAGCAACACTTTCCGACAAGATTCCAGCTATTCGCACTGGATACCAAAAGGTCACCTTCTTTGAGTATCTGCTCTGGTCTACGCACAAAATCTTCGGAAACTGCCCATATGTCGTCACAATCCAGCGATTTTTGAATATTTTTTGTTCGCAGGCAGACGACAGTTCCCTCTGTGCCAACGGGAACGATATCGTCAGGTTTGAAATTTATTCCTCTTAAGAACTGGGCCACGTCACCCAGCCTAACGTGTTTAACAGAAGTCACTTGAGCATCCCTTCAAGCTCTTTCATCCCTGCATGAATCTCGGCGCCCAGCTTGGCAATCCCTGCAAGAATGTCCTTCGGGGATTGCTGCTCAATCGCGTCATGTATCACTTCCTTGTGTCGATTAATGGAAAGATCGTAACCGCTCGCGGCAATGTCAGCCTTTGGAACACAAAAACTCTGTTCGGTGCGAGCGCGTTCCAGTTCTGATGTAGCGCGCTTAGTCCAGCGTGACAGCACGTCCGGCAGATTATTTTTAACGTGTTCGGCTTCGGTCAATGCTTGCACTGGCGTAGCCCCAAGCTTTTCCTGCGACAGCAGCGGCTGGCGCTTGTCGTCGAGGCTCCAACCGTCTGCCTGCATGTCGTAGAACCAGACGTGGTCGGTGCCGCCCGAATTGGTTTTGGTGAACAGCAGGATGGCGGTAGAGACGCCGGCATAGGGCTTGAACACTCCAGCAGGCAGGGAAATCACCGCATCCAGTTTCTGTTCTTCGACTATCATCCGGCGCAATTCCTTGTGCGCTTTGGATGAGCCAAATAACACACCGTCCGGCACAATCACCGCCGCCCGGCCGCCGGGTTTGAGCAAGCGCAGAAACAGCGCGAGGAATAGCAGTTCGGTTTTCTTGGTCTTGACGATTGCCAGCAAATCCTTGGCGGTGTTCTCGTAATCAAGCGAACCGGCAAACGGAGGATTGGCGAGGATGAGCGAATATTTTTCCTCGTCGCCAGCATGGTCTTGCGCCAGCGAATCCTTGTAACGGATATCCGGATTATCCACGCCGTGCAACGCCATATTCATGCTGCCGATGCGCAGCATAGTGTTGTCAAAATCATAACCGTGGAACATGCCGTGGTGGAAGTGCTCGCGGGATTCGGCGTCACGCAAGATTTCCGGATGTTTTTCGCGCAGATATTCGCCGGCCGCCACCAGAAATCCGCATGTGCCGCTGGCCGGATCGCAGATCAGATCCTTGGCGGTGGGTGCGGTCAGCGCCACCATCAGTTGAATGATGTGGCGCGGGGTACGGAACTGGCCGTTCTGGCCGGCTGAGGCAATCTTGCCGAGCATGTATTCGTAGACGTCGCCCTTGGTGTCGCGGTCTTCCATCGGTACATGGTCGAGCAGATCGACTACCTTGGCCAGCAGGCCCGGCGTGGGAATGGTGAACCGCGCATCCTTCATGTGCTGCGCGTAGGTGGAGCCGTCGCCACCTCTGCTGCGCAAGAACGGGAAAACGTGCTCATCGACCAGCGCAAACATTTCCGCCGGCGCGAAATTCTTGAAGCGAGACCAGCGCAGATCGTCATAGTCGCGCCCCTTGGCATCCTGACCCTCCGGGAAAACCCGGCGCGCGATCGGCTTGCCGAGGCGCACGGCCCTGCTTTCTTCGAGAGTGTGGAGATCGTCCAGACGGCGCAGGAACAGCAGATAGGTGATTTGTTCGATGACTTCCAGCGGGTTCGAGATACCGCCGGACCAGAAAGCATTCCAGATTGAATCGATTTGGCTACGTATTTCGCCAGTAAGCATGTGGTGAGTCCTGTGTTTTAACTATTAGCAGCTGCCGCGGGTGTTTGACAGCAAATTTCTTTTGCATTTCGACAATGTTATATCAGAACCGTGGGTAATGGCCGTGCAAAATCCCCACGAACCTACGATTTACATTTCGATGTAAGGTTTTGATTTTGTTTTATCTCAAGTCGTTTAGAGTGCTTTCCAGTCGTTGTTCCAGATCCGCGAGTTTCGCTTTCAAAACCGCTCGCTCGGCACGAACCGAAAGAATGTCAATTTCATCTTCAAGTTCCGCCACCTGTACATAAGGAGGAATGTTCAAGTTATAGCCGTGGTCCCTAACGCTTTCTAGAGTCGAGAGGTGCGCATACCCTTCGACAGACTGTCGTGCATTGTAGGTATTCAAAAGACGTTTGACGTGCGTTGATGTAAGCCTGTTTTGGATTTTATTGGATTCAAAATCTCTGCTAGCATCGATGAATATTATGTTTTTGTCGGATTTATTATTACGAAAAATGAGAATAGCGATTGGAATGGCTGTGCCTGCAAATAGTTTTGCGGGTAGGCCAATAACTGCGTCAAGTAGATTCTCGTCAATTAGCGCCTGTCTGATTTTTTCTTCTGCACCGCCCCGAAATAAGACGCCATGAGGGACGACAACTGCCATACGACCTGTCTTCGGCTCTAGCGATTCGATCATATGCAATATGAAGGCATAATCTGCACGCGACCGAGGTGGAACTCCGCGCTGAAATCGCTTGAATGTATCGAATTCGGCATCTTCCGATGCCCATGGCATTGAAAAGGGAGGGTTGCCAAGAACTATATCGAAATGCATTAGTCCGCCGTGCTCATTAATAAGCATGGGACTACGTAACGTGTCCCCACATACAATATGGTCCGTATTCATGCGATGGAAAAACATATTGAGCTTGGCTATTCGCCAAATAGAAATGTTCTTTTCCTGTCCGTACAACGAGCAGCAACCATCTGTTTTTTGATTTCTAATTATTTCTTCACAGCGAAGCAACATAGTGCCCGTTCCACATGCGGGGTCGTAGATTTTCTCGTCAGCCTTCGGTTGCAATAGTTGAGCGAGCAATTCTGATAAGCGTAAAGCAAGAAGTTGCCTATCACCTTGTGCACACGGGTCTGCTACCGTCGGCTATAAATATCTTGGGGAAAAAGAAATGTCGTTTGATTCGACAAGCTGATATTGATGACTTCCAAGCTACTTATGTCTCGATAACCCACTTGGCTAGATTTAAAAAAACATCGCCAAAAGCGCTAATAAATTTCTTAACTTCCGTGGGAATCCAGCCAATAGCCGGTCCCGGAGTAAATGGATGTAGGCAATATTTTTTCCGACGAGCAGATATACCAATCGAATATAGAAATTGCCTTAGCAGCTAGAGAACATTCCTAAAAATGAATTGCGGTTCCAGAGATTGCAAAGCGCCTATACCAAACTCATCAGCCGCCTACGTAATCGCAATGCAGCTTCATGCGTCAATCCTAGTGAGCGGTCACATAGAAAGAGTTCTTCGCAGTCCGACGGGAAAGATGAGGCACGGTCATCTAAGGCAATCCATCTTGCAGCGGGCCGATGTTGTTCTAACCAGGCAAGACATTCAATATGTCGCTCGTGCTGTAGATTAAGTTGGCCGTCGCTCAAATCCATCAGTCCTATAAATGGAGTGACCCCAACAATCGATGCCTGTAACGACTCAGGAAAATGCTTCGCCATTTCTTCAGGCGACCTAACTTCTCGACAGACATTTTGTGCAGCGTAACCGCCTGAATAAAAGACTTTACGCCAGTCGCTGGAAATGACGATCTCGATCCCATCTATTCCGCTCATTGCGGTTTCAAGATTTACCATGTTAGAAAACAGTTGGTCTCTACTACAGGGATCTGGATGCAGAACACCATCGAAGTCTAGAAAGAGGCACGCCATATATGTCAAATAGTCTCGTTAATTTCACATCGAAAATTTAATCGCCTCTACAAAAGGCCAAAATAGCTTACCGCAACTGTCTTGCCGCTTTAAACAAAAAAGCCTCGGTTTAAATCGAGGCTTTTTTGTTTGTGAGGGTCACGCTAGAAAATTGTAGGATTTTTTCACTTTCTGTGCGATTAAATTTTCACTTAGGTGCGACAGTTTTCACGTTCTCTGCGACCCTACACAAAAATCAAACATCAATATTCCCAGCCTGCAGCGCATTCAACTCAATAAACGCCCGACGCGGTTCCACATCATCCCCCATCAAGGTCATGAAAATCTGATCCGCAGCAATAGCATCCTCAATCTGCACCTTCAACAACCTGCGCACAGTAGGATCCATCGTGGTTTCCCACAGTTGCGATGGGTTCATTTCTCCCAGACCTTTATAGCGCTGCTTGCTGACGCCGCGTTCTGCTTCGTCGCGCAGCCAGGCCATGGCTTGGTGGAAATCGATGATGGCTGATTCTTTTACTTTTTCACCGGCGCCGCGGCGGATCAGTGCGCCGGGGCCGATCAAACCCTTGAAGGTTGCGGCGGCGTTGGTCAACACCTGATAGTCAGGGCTGGCGACGAAATCGCTGTCGATGGCGCTGGCCTTGATGTTGCCGTGGTAGCGGCGCAGGATGCGCAGGGCGTGCTTGTCGGACAGTTCGTCGGATTTGACGATGACTTGTACCGATGGCTCGTTGATCGATGTTTCCAGCGCTATTGCGGATGCCTTGGCGTCTTCCAGCGTGTCGAGCTTGAGGGTGACGCCGGTCATGATGGAGGTGAGGGCGGCGCCGTCTACTGCGCGTGTTAAACGCGTGATGATGGCGTTGGCGGTGTTGTACTGGCGTACCAGTTCGGCCAGGGCCGGGCCGCTGATCGGCAGCGCGCCTTCGCTTGGCACCAGGGCGGCGTCGTTGAGGGCGACTTGCATCATGTAGGAGACTTCTTCGGCGTCGTCCTTCAGGTAGCGCTCGTCTTTGCCGTGCTTGACTTTGTATAGCGGCGGTTGGGCGATGTAGATGTGGCCGCGTTCTACCAGTTGCGGCATCTGGCGGTAGAACAGGGTCAGCAGCAGGGTGCGGATGTGGGCGCCGTCGACGTCCGCATCGGTCATGATGATGATGCGGTGGTAGCGCAGTTTGTCGGCGTTGAATTCATCGGCGCCGATGCTGGTGCCGAGGGTGGCGATCAGGGTGGTGATCTGCTCGGAGGACAGCATTTTTTCGAAGCGGGCTTTTTCGACGTTGAGCACTTTACCGCGCAACGGCAGGATCGCCTGGAATTTGCGGTCGCGGCCTTGCTTGGCGGAGCCGCCGGCTGAGTCACCCTCGACGATGTAGAGTTCGCACAGGGCTGGATCTTTTTCCTGGCAGTCGGCCAGTTTGGATGAGAGGCCGAGGCCGTCCATGACGCCTTTGCGGCGCGTCAGTTCGCGTGCTTTGCGGGCGGCGTCGCGGGCGCGGGCGGCTTCGACGATTTTGCCGCAGATGATCTTGGCGTCGTTCGGGCGTTCTTGCAGATAATCGTTAAGCGTCTTGGCGACGATTTCTTCTACCGGCAGGCGCACTTCGCTGGAGACCAGTTTGTCTTTGGTTTGCGAGCTGAATTTCGGCTCAGGTACTTTTACCGACAACACGCAGGTGAGGCCTTCGCGCATGTCGTCGCCGCTGGTTTCTACCTTGGCTTTCTTGGCAAAGTCATGTTCTTCGATGTACTTGTTGAGCACCCGGGTCATGGCGGCGCGCAGGCCGGTGAGGTGGGTGCCGCCGTCGCGTTGCGGGATGTTGTTGGTGAAGCAGAGTACTTGTTCGTTGTAGGCGTCGTTCCATTGCATGGAGACGTCGACCGAGACGCCGTCTTTTTCGCCGGTGGCTTGGAAAATGGTCGGGTGCAAGACGGTTTTGGCTTTGTTGATGTATTCAACGAAACCGCGGGTGCCGCCTTCGAAGGCGAAGTTTTCTTCCTTGCCGGTGCGCTGGTCGGTCAGCTTGATGTGCACGCCGTTGTTGAGGAAGGACAGTTCGCGGATGCGCTTGGCCAGGATTTCGTAGTGGAATTCTACGTGCGTGAAAATTTCTTCGTCGGCCCAGAAGTGGACTTCGGTGCCGCGCTTGTCGGTATCGCCGATGACTTTGATCGGGGAAACCAGCATGCCGTCGATGGTTTCGGTTTCGCGATTTTGCGGTACGCCGCGCACGAATTCCATGTAATGCACTTTGCCGTCGCGGCGGATGGTCAGCTTGAGCAGTTTGGACAGGCCGTTAACGCAGGAGACGCCAACGCCGTGCAAGCCGCCGGAAACCTTGTAGGAGTTCTGGTCGAACTTGCCGCCGGCGTGCAGCTCGGTCATGACGATTTCGGCTGCGCTGCGCTTTGGATCGTGCTTGTCGTCGAACTTGATGCCGGTCGGCACGCCGCGGCCGTTGTCGGTGATCGAGATCGAGTTGTCGGAATGGATGGTGACGTGGATTTCGGTGCAGTGGCCAGCCAGCGATTCGTCGATGGAGTTGTCCAGCACTTCGAATACCAGGTGGTGCAGGCCGGTGCCGTCAGAAGTATCGCCGATGTACATCCCGGGGCGTTTGCGTACCGCTTCCAGGCCTTCGAGAATTTGGATCGAGGACGCTCCGTATGCATTAGGTTGCGGCTGATTGGTGTTGTCTTGAGGGGCTGATGACATGACTACCTTCTGAAAAACTTACTTCGAGACTACTTATATTGGGGCTGAGTGCTATTTTTACAAGTAAACAGGGCGGAATAGCATAACGCTTCCCGCCCTGTTTTTTGCAGATTAAATCCGCATTGGCATGACTACGTACTTAAAGTCAGCGTTTTCCGGCACGGTGATCAGGGCCGAGGAATTTGCATCGCCGAGGGCGATGTTGACGTTGTCGCCCTTCAGGTTGTTGAGGACGTCGAGCAGGTAGGTGACGTTGAAGCCGATGTCGACGCTATCGCCGCCGTAATCGATTTCGAGTTCTTCGATCGCTTCTTCCTGATCGGCGTTGGTCGAGCTGATTTTCAGGCTGCCTGGAGTGACTACCCAGCGTACGCCTTTGAACTTGTCGCTGGTCATGATGGCGGCGCGTTGCAGGGAGCGCAGCAACTGGTCGCGGCTGATGGTGAAATCGTTCTTGTAACCCTTGGGCACGACGCGGGTGTAATCGGGGAACTTGCCTTCCACCAGCTTGGAGATCAGTTCGATATCGGCGAACGACAGCTTGACCTGGTTGTTGGCGATTTCGAGCTGGACCGGTTCGTCGGTTTCTTCCAGCAGGCGCTGCAGTTCGATGATGGTCTTGCGCGGGATGATGACTTCCTGGCGCGCAAATTCCTGCTCGGTGGCGACCTGGCAAAACGCCAGGCGGTGGCCGTCGGTGGCGACGGCTATCACGTTTTTACCGTCGAGCACCAGCAGCAGGCCGTTCAGGTAATAGCGGATGTCTTGCTGCGCCATCGAAAAGTGCACCATGTTGAACAGGTGCTTGAGGGTCTTTTGCGGCAGGGTGACGGTGGCGTTGTAATGATCGGCCTGGGCTACTGTCGGGAACTCTTCGGCGGCCAGTGTTTGCAGTGCAAAACGGGATTTGCCGGATTGCACGGTCATGCGTTTGTTACTCAGAGTCAGCGAGACTTCGCCGGTGTCCGGCAGGGCGCGCAGAATGTCGAGCAGCTTACGTGCTGCGACGGTCGTCGCTGCAACTTCGCTACCGCTGCCGACCTGGGCGTTGGTGGTGATTTGCACTTCGATATCGGTCGACAGGAAAGAGACCTTTTCGCCATCTTTGCGAATGAGGATATTGGCCAGAATCGGCAATGTGTGCCGACGCTCGACAATACCGCTCACGATCTGCAGTGGCCGGAGAAGGGTATCTCGGTTGGTTTTGACCAATTGCATAGCTATATCCTTGTTATTTAAAAATCAAATATTGCTGCCAGCTAGATTGCTTTGTAAGCAGTCTGTAAATGTAACTTAAATCGCCACTCTACGGACCCACCCAAGGCGGAAATCTGCGCGGCTTTTTGGTTTTTTTGCGATTTTTAACAAGCTGCCCGATTTAAGAAAATCGGCAAAAAAACCACAGTTTTCACGCAAGGCAAAACTTACCTTATACAAACTTATCCACAGGGCGGCAGGCAAAGTGCACAATCGTCCGCATTGCCCCATTTAACCCTTCAGGGTCTGCTCCAGCACGTGCAACTCATGGTTGCATTCCGGATTCTTGGTGCGATCGCCGGCGATCTTGCGGACTGCGTGCAAGACCGTGGTGTGATCGCGGCCGCCGAACAATTCGCCGATTTCCGGCAAACTTTTCTGGGTCAGTTCCTTGGCCAGGTACATCGCAATCTGGCGCGGACGGGCGATGTTGGCCGGCCGCTTTTTCGAGTACATATCGGCAACTTTGATGTTGAAAAAGTCAGCCACGGTCTTCTGGATGTTCTCGACCGAGATCTGGCGGTTCTGCACCGACAGCAGATCTTTCAGTGCATCCTTGACAACATCGATGCTGATATCTTTGCCATGGAAACGTGAGTAAGCAAGAATCTTGCGCAGTGCGCCTTCCAGCTCGCGGACGTTGGAACGTAGATGTTTGGCAACAAAAAATGCGACGTCGTCGGAGAAGGTGACGCCTTCTGATGCTGCTTTTTTGAGCAAAATTGCTACCCGCATTTCCAGTTCCGGCGGCTCGATCGCTACCGTCAGGCCGGAGTCGAAACGCGAAATCAGGCGGTCATCCATGCCGGTGATTTCTTTTGGATAGGTATCGCTGGTGATGATGATTTGTTTCTTGGCTGCAATCAATGCTTCGAAGGCGTAGAAGAATTCTTCCTGGGTGCGGCTCTTGCCGCCGAAGAACTGGATATCGTCGATCAGCAGCAAATCAAGCGAGTGGTAATAACGTTTGAAATCGTCAAAACCCTTGCGTTGGTAAGCAGTCACTACGTCGCGAACGTATTGTTCTGCGTGGATGTAGCGAATCTTTGAATTCGGATTGTCAGCCAGCAGCTGGTTGCCGATGGCGTGGATCAGATGGGTTTTACCGAGGCCGACACCGCCATACAGGAACAGTGGATTGTAGGAAACGCCTGGATTATTCGCCACCTGGATCGCTGCCGCTCTTGCCAATTGATTGGCTTTACCGGTCACGAAACTGTCAAAACTCAGGGCGGTGTTGATGCGCGATTGATCGCGCCGAGCGCTGACAGCGCTGTTCTCGGTCTGCACTTCCGGCAGGCGCTCGAAGTTGCTATTGCCATAATTACCGCCACCGGCAGCGGATGACTGGGCGCCGGACTGCTCACTATTATTATTGATAGCGACCGGCATGCTGGAGCTGGCCGGGGCCGGCGACGACTTGCGCGGATCGAGCACGAACACGACTTCGATCGGCGCTTCCCAATATTGGTGCGCCAGGGTCGTGATGCGGTTGGCAAACTGTGTTTTTACCCAGTCCAGCTTAAAACGATTCGGCGCAGCGATGCGCAATCGTCCGTCCTCGTAATCGAGTGGCGTCAGCGGTTTTATCCACGCGCTAAATTGTTGAGGCGTCAATTCCTGCTCCAACTGGGTGGAGCAGCTCTGCCAGAAATTTTCCATGAATCGTTCTAAGTGAAAGTGTGCGGGATGAGGTTCTTTACGCCCTGGCTTGATGTTCTTATTGCACGCTGGTTTCAGTAATCAATCCTGCATACTGCGCAATGCATAACTGGCGGGCGTGCCACACATAAGCCGCTATTCTACCCTTGCCGGCGCAAGTTATCCACAGGCACGGTCAAATATTGCTGGCGCCTGAAGCAAAAAGTCCTTGTGGAAAAGGCTGCTAAGTGATTGACAAACAAGCAGAAAATGCGTTCTAATTCAAGGTTCACTGTCCGCTGAATTGCCAGTTTGTCCCTTGGCTGTACTCTGCGCCTGCCCCGGTTTCGTTGTCCGACACTATGGCAGCCTGGTCCAGATCGAATGGCGAACGGGTAGAAACTCAGCGCTCTGAGTGTGAAGATCCGATTTATTTTTGCTGATTAGCGAGACCAACATGAAACGTACTTACCAACCTTCCGTCGTGCGCCGTAAGCGTACTCACGGCTTCCGCGCCCGTATGGCAACCCGCGGTGGCCGCGCTGTGCTCAATGCACGTCGCGCTAAAGGCCGCAAACGTCTGGCAGCTTAATCAAGCCGGACGCAAAAGCGTTGCTTGCGTGACAGATAAACTCGGCGACCGTTCCCAGAACAGCGTCCAGGATTTCTCACGTGACCGGCGCATCGTTAAAACGGATGAGTTTTCATCCGTTTTTCGTTTGCGCCCTGTCTATAGAACGGCGCATTTCGTGTTGTATACCCGCCTCAATGCGCTGCCGCACGCCCGTCTGGGCGTGGTGGCGGCAAAACGGCTGGCACCACGCGCTGTTACGCGTAACACTGTCAAAAGAGTTACGCGAGAGTTGTTTCGTCTGACACCATTGCCGCCAATCGACTGCGTTGTGCGTTTATCGAAACCGGTAAACACCAAGGCAGGCCCGGCTACCACCGCGCGCTTGAAGCGAGAGCTGCAGGGCGAACTGAAACAACTGTTCGCGTCGCAACGTCTGGCTGCCGGCAAGTAGTTGCGGTCGGTGTTCCGTGTCCATTAGCGATGATGGCAAGCCGGAAGAAGAAGGAAAAAAGCTGTCATGAAAATGCCTCTACTGTTCCTGTTACGCCTCTACAAACTGGGCATCAGCCCGTTTCTGGGACAGAATTGCCGTTTTTATCCCAGCTGCTCCGATTACGCAGCCGAAGCTATCCGTACGCATGGCGCCTTGAAGGGCAGCATGCTGGCCGGACGTCGCCTGTGCAAATGCCATCCCTGGCATGAAGGCGGGCTCGATCCGGTGCCGCCACACCAGTCATCACCATCTCCCTCTGCAACCAAACCCGCATCGGCCTCCCGATCGTGTGGTTGCGGCCATTCCTGAATCATAGATAAATACTCTTATGGATATCAAACGTACCGTCCTGTGGGTTGTATTTTCGGTTTCGCTGCTGTTCCTTTGGGACCAGTGGCAGCGCCATAACGGCCAGCCGTCGCTGTTCTTCCCAAGCGCCACCCAAACCGTACCGGCTGCAACCGGCCCTGCCGGCGCTGCAGCCTCAGCTGGCGCCAGCACTGCAGTACCGCAAGCTACGGCTGTTGCCGGCACTCCTGCCGCCGCATCGGCTAGCGCCGTGCCTGCCAACGCAGCAGAAGCCAAGGGCGAAGTCATCACCATCACTACCGATGTCTTCAAGGCTGACATCGATACCGTGGGCGGTGAATTGAAGCGCCTGGAACTGTTGCACCACAAGGACACGGTCGACCCGACCAAGAACCTGGTGTTGTTCGACTCTAGCGCTACCCGTACCTATCTGGCTGAAACCGGCCTGATCGGCGGTCCTTTCCCTAACCACAAATCGCCTTTCACGGCCTTGCCGGGTGCGCGCACTCTGGACAATGGCAACCAGGTGCAACTGGTGCTGGAATCGACTGAAGGCGGCGTCAAGCTGACCAAGACTTACACCTTCAAACGCGGCGATTATTCGATCGACGTCAAGCACACGGTGACCAACGACAGCGGCGCGCCGGTTTCGCCTTCGCTGTACTTGCAACTGGTGCGCGACGGCAATGCACCTGAAGGCGAGCAGCGTTTCGTGCATACCTTCACCGGTGCTTCGGTGTATACCGAGGGCAGCAAGTTCCAGAAATTTGCGTTCGACAAGATCGAAGGCGGCAAGGCTGACCATGCCACCAAGGCTGACGACGGCTGGTTTGCATTGATCCAGCATTACTTTGTTTCTGCCTTCATCCCGCAAGACAAGGCGCCGCGTGAAATTTTCACCAAGAAGATCGCTACCAACCTGTATGCAGTCGGCAATATCCTGCCTTTGGGCACGATTGCACCGGGCGCCAGCGTGACCATGGATGCGCGTCTGTATTCCGGTCCGGAAGTGCAGGCAGACCTGGAAGCCATCACACCTGGCCTGGAACTGGTCAAGGACTATGGCTGGCTGACCATCATCGCCAAGCCGATTTTCTGGCTGATGACGCAGATCCACAAAGTCCTCGGCAACTGGGGCTGGACCATCATCGCCCTGACCGTGCTGATCAAACTGGCGTTCTTCCCATTGTCGGCCGCCAGCTATCGCAGCATGGCCAAGATGAAACTGGTGACGCCTAAGATGACGGCGATTCGCGAGCGTTTCAAATCCGAGCCGCAAAAGATGAACCAGGCCATGATGGAGCTGTACAAGACCGAGAAGATCAACCCGCTCGGCGGCTGCCTGCCGATCGTGGTGCAGATTCCGGTGTTCATCTCGCTGTACTGGGTGTTGCTGGCCAGCGTCGAAATCCGTAACGCACCGTGGCTGGGCTGGATCCACGATCTGGCTGCACCGGATCCGTTCTACATCCTGCCGGTGGTGATGGCGATTTCGATGTTCATCCAGACCAAGCTGAACCCGACGCCGCCGGATCCGATGCAAGCCAAGGTGATGATGTTCATGCCGCTGATTTTCTCGGTCATGTTCTTCTTCTTCCCGTCCGGCCTGGTGCTGTACTGGGTCACCAACAACGTGCTGTCGATTGCGCAGCAGTGGGTGATTACCCGTAAGATGGGTACCGGTCCGGCCAAGGCATAAAACAGGTCGGCTCGTAACCGAATCGATCGCCGAAAGAAGCCCCTTGAAGAAATTCAAGGGGCTTTTTTTTTCGTGCGGCGCAAGCCGGACAGCAGAACCTTGCGCCATGAATTAATTGATTTTGTGCGGATTTTGCGCAGCCCGGCTTGAGCCGCCAGACGTCATAGGCTTATTCTTAAATTATAAAAAATGCAATAAAATTTCTTGCTGATCAAAATGCAATCGTTTACGGTTGGTTTTATGTCATCGAAAGAACTGGTTCAACTAAAGCTTCCGAGACTATTCCAACCATGCAAAAACTCCCCCGCATGGCCCCTACGCATCAGAACGCAAACGACTTTTCCAATAAGTCGTAATCAAGACACGTAATCAAGACACGTAATCAAGACACGTAATAAAAACACGTAATAAAAACACCGCCGCCAGAGCAGTGGTTCTTAAAGCCGTTTTCAACACGCTGCCATTTTCAGTTCGAGCCGGGCTTACCTGAGTCTGCCAAGGTTTCGACTCCGCACGTCCAAACCATCGGCACGCAGCAAATTTGAAAACACAAAACCATGAAAAGCGGGTGCCGGACGGCAACCCGATTAAAAAATACAGGAGACAAATCACGATGAAAACACATACAAAAATGTTGTCGCTATCCGTGCTCGGCACAACTATGGCGATGGCATCCAACGTCACTATGGCGCAATCCAATGTCACCATGTACGGGCAAGTGACACTGGGACTGGTCAAGGAATCGAACCGGGCGCTGACCTTGAGGGAAACCGGCTTCAACAGCTTTATCGGCATACGAGGCAGCGAACAACTGGGCGGCGGTTTGCAGGCATTGTTTGATCTTCGCAGCAATTTCTTTGCCAGTGACGGCCGCCTGAATGGTCCGGTGCTGTTCAACAATAATGCCTATGTCGGCTTGTCCGGCGCCTTGGGCACCGTCAAAATCGGCCGCAATAACAATGCCTTCAACGATGTGCATAACATTGGCAATCCTTTCCGCAACACGGTGGCCAACCGCAGCATATTCGGCCCCGACGATTTCCATGAAAACGCCAAAGCCAATCTGATCGGCTACTACTCGCCGACGGTTAACGGTTTCGCCGCCGCTGCCACGGTCGCATTGAAAGATAAGGACACGACACCGGAACTGGTCAGGGACGCCAAAGCTATCAATATTACCTATACGTCCGGGCCACTGCTTGCCGCCTTGGGCTATGAAGCCGCGTCGACCCGCAAGAAAAGCACGATCATCGGCGGCAATTACAATTTTGGTCCGGTCACATTGTTTGCTTCGTATGCCCGCCAAAATAATATTGCGGCAGGCAATGGCAGAGCAAAAAACTACGACATCGGGCTGGCGCTGCCGATCGCCAATACTCCCGGCACCGTGCGCGCCATGTACGCCCAAAGCACGGGCAGCGCCGCCATCAAATCGCATCATGCCGGACTTGGTTACTGGTACACCCTGAGCAAGCGAACCTTCCTCTATGCCGACTTTGGCCACCTCACATTCCGCAGCAGCAAAGCCAACGTCAATAAAGTCGATCTGGGCTTGACGCATAGTTTTTGAGCTGGCTCGCACGCCACGATCCCTGTCGATACCGGTACCACCAGGAGCAGAAATGAAAACCCAGCAATGCGTGACTCTACTCAAATATCAATTCAAACCCATCATCGCCATACTTTGTATCGGCGTCATTAGTATCCAAGCCCAGACTCTGGCCCATGCTGCAGAAATCGAAGTCCTGCACTGGTGGACCAGCAGCAGCGAATCCGCCGCCGCCGCGCAATACCGGGCGGCGCTGGCGGAGCGTGGTTATCAATGGAAAGACAGCGCTGTCGGCGGCAATGAAAATTTGCGCATGCTGCTTAAATCGCGCATCGCCAAAGGCACACCGCCCGCCGCCGTGATGATTAACAGCGATCTGCGTCAATACGCCAAAGACCCGTCCAAACTGGTCGACCTGAGCCAGATTGCGCAGCAAGATCATTGGGATCAAGTCTTGCCGCAAGTCGTGCAACAGTATCTGAAAATGGGCGGCAGCAATTATGTCGCGGTGCCGACCAACGTCAATCGCCAGAACCTGATGTGGATCAGCGCTCCGGCCTTGAAAAAAATCGGTGTCAACGAGCCGCCGCAAACCTGGGACGCGTTCTTTGCCATGGCGGACAAAGCCAAACAAGCGGGCCTGCTACCGATAGCCGCAGCGGAAACCTGGACCATCAATCTGCTGTTCATGCAAGTCGCTCTCAGCACCCTCGGCGCCAGCGACTACAAGAAGGCATTCCATACGCTGGACCAGGCCACCCTGAACAGCCCCGGCATGGTCAAGGCTTTCGAGCTGATGCGCAGAATCAAATCCTATTCTGACCGCAGCGCGCCCACCCGCAAGTGGAATGAGGCAACGCAGATGGTGATCCAGAACAAGGCGGTGGTGCAAATCATGGGCGACTGGGCCAAAGGCGAATTCCTGATCGCAGGACTCAAGCCGCAGCAGGATTTCTATTGCATTCCGGTGCCGGGTACGGCCGATGGCCATTTCTTTAACACCGACGCCTTCATGCTGTTCAAGGTGCAAGGGCTGTCCGGCAAAGCGCAGGATGCATTCGCCGAAACCGTGATGAGCAGGCAGGCTCAAGAAGCGTTCAGCCTGATCAAGGGCTCGGTGCCGGTACGCATGGATGCCGACATGGCTAAATTCGACGCCTGCAGCAAGCAGTCGCATGCCGACATGATCAGTGGCGATAAGAAAGGCACCCTGGTGCTGGCGCCGGAATCGATTATCGCTACCGGCAAAATCAACGCCTTCCGCGATGTGATTCAAACCTTTTGGGCAGACGATCGCATGACGCCGCAGCAGGCCGCGGAAAAAATGGCGCGCGCGGCCAAAACCAGTTAGTTCTTCGCGATCCTCAGACCCCGCTCATGGCGCATGGGCGGGGAATTCCAGCCGCCCGACGGAGATAGGCAATGGCGCAAGCGAAATATCAATTTAGGTATCAGCTCAAGCATCAGATCGAGCGTCCAATTTCGTGGCTGGGAAATTACCTGCCGCAATTGGCGATCTCGCCAGCCCTGCTGCTTAGCCTGATTTTCTTCTATGTGCTGGCCGCGTGGGTCGGCGTGCTGTCGCTCACGCACTCCACCACTTTCGCCGAATACAGCTGGGCCGGGCTGGATCAATACCGGCAACTGTGGAACGATGAATTCTGGTGGCTGGCGCTCGGCAATTTGTTGAAATTCGCCCCCTTGTGCGTTGGCGTTCCGCTACTGCTAGGCTGCTTTTTGGCGATTCTGATGGATCAGAAAATTCGCGGCGAAGATGCCTTGCGCACCATTTACATGTATCCGATTGCGCTGTCGTTCGTGGTCGCAGGCACCGTCTGGCGCTGGCTACTGGCGCCGGATACCGGGATCGAGGCATGGCTGCATCGCGCCGGCTTCGACAATGTGCAGTTTGACTGGATCGTCTCCAGCGACAAGGCGATTTATGCGCTCGCCATCGTCGCCATCTGGCATTCGACCGGCTTTGTCATGGCGCTGTTTATCGCCGGCCTGCGCAGCATTGACGACGCCGTGTTCAAGGCCGCCATGATCGATGGCGCCAGCCTGCCCCGAATCTACTGGAGCATTGTGCTGCCGGCGTTGCGGCCCACGGTGTTCAGCGCAGTGTTGATCTTGCTGCCGGCCACGCTCAAGACCTTCGACCTGGTGATGGTGCTGACCAACGGCGGCCCCGGCCGCTCCAGCATTCTGCCGGCCTACTACATGTTCGATATGTTTTTCGTGCGTGACCAGATGGGGCAGGGCGCCGCCTCTGGCATGATCATCCTGATGATGTGCGTCACGGTAGCGGTGCCTTACATCATGGTCGAACTGCGGAGGCAGCGCCGTGAAAATACTTGAACTCGTCACCGGCAAACTAAGCTTCACAAAGCTGGGCTTTAGCAAACTGGCGATCTATGTGACGCTGGCTGGCATGGCGGCGATGTTCCTGCTGCCGGCCTGGTTTGCGTTTGTCAATTCGCTCAAGAGCCTGGGCGAAATCCAGGCCGGCAATCTGCTCTACCTGCCCCAGGTCTGGACCATCGAAGGCTGGCGCAAAGCCTGGGGCGGTGCTTGCACCGGCGCCAGCAGTTGCGCCGGGCTGGCGCCGTATTTCAAGAATTCATTCATCGTGGTGATCCCCGCCACTTTGCTGTCAACCCTGTGGGCCTGCTTCAATGGGTATATCTTGAGCAAGTGGCGCTTCAGGGGCGCCGATCTGGTGTTCTTTGTGCTGCTGTTCGGCAGTTTCCTGCCCTGGGGCCTTTATTTGCTGCCGCTGACGCGCATCGTCGATTGGCTCGGGCTGTCGAATTCGCTGCTGGGGCTGATCCTGGTCCATCTCATGTACAGCCTGCCGTTGACACTGTTCTTCCGCAATCACTTCGTCGGCTTTCCCGACGATCTGATCAAGGCTGCGCGCATCGACGGCGCCGGCTTGTTCACCATTTTCTGGCGCATCGTGCTGCCGACCTGCAAGCCGATGTTCGTGGTGGTACTGATCATGCAATTCACTGCGATCTGGAACGATTTCATGTTTTCCCTGGTGCTGTCGCCCAGCCATGCGCAACCGGTGACCGTCGGCTTGAACAATCTGACCAACAGCCAGACCGGCTCGCCGGAATATAACGTGTATATGGCGGCCGCCTTCATCACCTCTTTGCCGACCATCGTGGTGTACATCCTGGCCGGGAAATATTTTGTGCGCGGGCTGACTGCCGGTGCAGTCAAGGGTTAGCGCACTACGCACGCACTACGCATTTACCGGGTTGAGCTGCATCTTGCAGCCGCAAGAAAGTCCGGCGCCGTTTGTTTTTTTGTTCTACCAGAAGGAGACAACATGCAGCAAAAACTTGGGATTATCGGTGGCGGCAATATTTTCCCCGCTTACATGAAAACCCTGCGCACCAGCCGCCGCTTCAAGCTTGTCGGGATAAGCGACGGCAACCCCGCCATCGCCGCCCAACGCGCCGCCGAATACCTATTGCCGGCGATGAGCATGGAACAGCTGCTGGCCAGCGATGCCGAGATTATCCTCAACCTGACGCCACCTGCGGCGCACTTCACGGTGGGCAAGCTGGTGCTGGCGGCAGGCAAGCATTTTTACACTGAAAAGCCGCTGGCAGCGACCTATGCGGAGGGTAAGCAACTGGTGGCGCTGGCGCAGTCACTAGCGCTGCGCATAGGCTGCGCCCCCGACACTATCCTCGGCCAGGCGGCCCAGACCGCGCGCGCATTGATCGATGAAAACCTGGTCGGCCAGATTCGCAACGGCAGCGGGCATTTCATGTGCCACGGTCCCGATCACTGGCATCCGCAGCCGGATTTTTTCTACCAGCACGGCGCCGGCCCCTTGCTCGATGTCGGCGTCTATTACCTCACGCATCTGGTTCATCATCTGGGGCCGCTGCGTACCGTGTATGGCCAGGCCCACATGACTTACCGGCAACGCGTGATACCGCGCGGCGCCCAGGCCGGACGCACGATCGAGGTGGAAGTACCGACCCACATCGTCAGCACATTGGATTTCGTCGGCGGCGCGATCATCAGCCTGACTACCAGTTTCGATATCTGGAAGCACCGCCACAGCCCGCTGGAGCTGTACGGCGACAACGGCTCGATTCTATTGAACGATCCCAATCTGTTCGGCGGAAAAATCCGTTATACGGTGCAGGACGGGCCTTGGCGCAGCGTCGATTACGCCAAGCCATATCGTCAGAATTGTCGTGGCATCGGCTTGATCGACATGGCCAACGGCTTGCGCGACGGCAGCGATTTCCGCTGCAACGAAGCCTTGTCCTTGCATGTATTGGAAGCCATGGACAAATTGCTGGCCTCTGCCGCCAGCGCGCGCAGCTTGAGCCTGGAAACCCGGTGCGAGCGGCCGCAACCGTTAAACGGCCGCCTGTATTAGGACCGTGCTTTGAACCTGCGTCTTGAACACACACTTGAACATGATTCGTTAGCCAGGAGCCAGCAATGAAACTTTCCGTACAACTGTATTCCTTACGCGCCGTCGGCGACTTTGACGCCCAACTGGCGATGGCGCGCCGCGCCGGTTTTGCATGGGTGGAGCCGGTCGCCTCTACCGGCCTGACACCCCAGGAATTCGCCAACGCGCTGCAACAGCATGAGGTGCAGGCAGCGTCGATGCACGCCAGCCTGCAGCTGCTGGAAACGCAGATCGATCACGTCATCGCCAGTTGCCGTGCATCAGGCTGCACCCTGGTCGTAATGCCGTGGCTGCCGGTGGCGCAACGGCCGTTGACGGCCGCCGGTTGGCGTCGGCTGGGAGTACGGCTGGCCGGGATTGGCCGCCAGCTGCAAGCACACGGGATCCGGCTGGCGTATCACAACCACGATTTCGAATTCCTGCGTTACGACGGCAAGATGGCGCTCGAATTGCTGTTCGAAGACGCCGCTGCCGAGGATCTGGGCTGGGAAGCGGATCTGGGCTGGCTGGTGCGCGCCGGCGCTGATCCGATGACGTGGATAAACCGCATGCAGCAGCACTTGCTGGCGGTCCACGCCAAGGACATCGCGGCAGATGGCGGCAATCAGGACCAGGACGGCTGGTGCGTGCTGGGCCAGGGCGTGATTCCATGGCGTGAGCTGTTGCCGGAGTTAAAAAGCAGAGTCAACCTGATCGTCTACGAACACGACCTGCCGCAAGAACATGAGCGCACCATAGCCGCCAGCCTGGCGTTCATGCGCAGGATACTTGGGTAAGCCGGCTGCGGTGGATCATTCTTCAGGAGCACACCTATGAAAACACTTAAAGGACCCGCGATTTTCCTGGCGCAGTTTGCCGCCACGCAAAAGCCGTTCGATACGCTGGAGAACATCGCGCAGTGGGCCGCCGGCCTGGGTTATCAGGCAGTGCAGATACCGACGCTGGATAAGCAGTTCATCGATCTGGAACTGGCCGCCGGCAGTCAATCCTATTGCGATGAAATCAGCGGCAGACTGGCGCAGCACGGCGTGCAGATTGCCGAACTGTCGACCCACCTGCAAGGGCAACTGGTGGCGGTGCATCCAGCCTACGACATGGCGATGGACGGTTTTGCGCCGCTCGCGCTGCGCGGCAAGCCGCAGGCCCGCACCGAATGGGCCGTCGCACAACTCAAGCTGGCGGCGCAGGCTTCGCAACGCCTGGGATTGCGGGCACACGTTACCTTTTCCGGTTCCCTGGCGTGGCCTTATCTGTATCCATGGCCGCAACGTCCGTCGGGGCTGATCGAGAGCGCATTCGAGGAACTGGCGCGGCGCTGGACGCCGATTCTGGATGCCTTCGATGACACCGGGGTCGATCTTTGCTACGAAGTGCATCCGGGCGAAGATCTGTTCGACGGCGCCAGTTATGAGCGCTTCCTCGATCACGTCAGGCAGCATCCGCGTGCCTGCCTGTTGTACGACCCCAGCCATCTGCTGTTGCAGCAGCTCGATTATCTGGCCTTCATCGATTGCTATCACGAACGCATTAAAGCGTTCCACGTCAAGGACGCCGAGTTCCGGCCGGACGGCCGGCAAGGCGTGTACGGCGGTTATCTGCCATGGAGCGAGCGGGCCGGACGCTTCCGTTCGCCGGGCGACGGCCAGATTGATTTCAAAGCCATCTTCAGCAAGCTGACGCAATACGATTTTCCCGGCTGGGCCGTGCTGGAATGGGAATGCTGCCTGAAACATCCGGAGCAGGGCGCCGCCGAAGGCGCAAGCTTCATAAGGCAACACATTATCCGCGCCGCCGAGCGCGCCTTCGATGACTTCGCGGGCAGCGGCCTCGATCCGGCAGGCATGCGCAAGATGCTGGGTCTGCTGTAGCCATGGTTCAACTGCCACCACCACCGCCACATACTGCGATTGCACAGCCCATGAAAGAGACAAAATGACGGCGGCAACCAATCCTGTCGCCCCAAGGATCCGGCTGGGCATGGTCGGCGGCGGCCAGGGCGGCTTTATCGGCGCGGTACACCGGATTGCCGCCCGCCTCGACGATCGCTACATTCTGCTGGCCGGCGCGCTGTCATCCGATCCGCAACGGGCGCAAGATAGCGGCTTGCAGCTGCACCTGGCGGCGGACCGCATTTATACCGATTACCGGACGATGGCGATGCGCGAAAGCACACGTCCGGACGGCATCGAAGTGGTCAGCGTCGTGACCCCGAATCATCTGCATTTTCCGGTAGCGCAGGCCTTCCTGCAAGCCGGCATCCACGTCATCTGCGACAAACCGCTGACCACCAGTCTGGCCGACGCCCTGGCTTTACAGACACTCGCCGGCAGCAGCGACCGCCTGTTCGCACTGACTCACAACTACAGCGCCTATCCGATGGTCAGGGCGGCGCGGGCGATGGTTGCCGACGGCCGGTTGGGCCAGTTGCGGCTGGTGCAAGTCGAATACGCGCAGGATTGGCTGAGCGAACCGCTGGTGGGCAACAAGCAGGCTGATTGGCGCACCGATCCGGCGTTGGCGGGGCCGGCCGGCTGCCTCGCCGACATCGGCAGCCATGCAGCGCAATTGGCGCAGTTCGTCAGCGGCATGGCGCCACTGGAGCTATCCGCCGATTTGAGCAGCTTCGTCGCCGGCCGCCGGCTTGACGATCACGTGCAGATGCAGCTGCGCTACGCTAACGGCGCCCGCGGCATGCTATGGGCCAGCCAGGTCGCCAGCGGCGAACAAAACGGCTTGCGCCTGCGCGTTTATGGCAGCCAGGGAATGCTGGACTGGCGGCAGGAACAGCCGGACCAGTTGTGCTTGCGTAAGCCCGGCGGCGCAGCCAGCCGCCTGACGCGCGGCATGGCGCAACTACCAGCCGCGGCACAATGGGCGACGCGTCTGCCGGCCGGGCATCCGGAAGGTTATCTGGAAAGCTTTGCCCAGTTGTACCGCGACTTTGCCGAACAAATTTGCGCCCGGCGCGAAGGCCGTGCTGCCGATCCGCAGGCATTGCTGGTGCCGACTCTGGCAGACGGCGTCAGCGGCATGCGCTTTATCGAAGCGGCCTTGGCCAGCCATCATGCCAACGCGGCCTGGGTCAGGTTGGAAACCTGAAAATGGATAATAGTATGGACAGAAACTGGTCTGAAACGGGTATCGAGCGCCGGTATCGAGCGCGCCTCGTTTACGCTTAGCCGCAAATTCCGGGAAATGTTATGCGCTTTTCGCCACACCGCGATTTTTTAGCAATGGCCGGCGCAAAATGGCAGGTAAAATTGCGGAATGACTTTTGACTCTTCCCCCATCGCAGCCATCGCCACCGCGCCCGGACGCGGCGGCATCGGCGTAGTTCGTATTTCCGGCAAGCAGCTGGGCGCGCTGATCGAAGCCGTTTGCGGTATCGCCGAAAGCAAGCTGATCCCGCGCCACGCCACTTACCTGCCTTTTAAAAATGCCGACGGCAGCGTCATCGATCAGGGTCTGGCTATCTATTTCAAGGCGCCGCATTCCTATACCGGCGAAGACGTGCTGGAGCTACAAGGCCACGGCGGCCCGGTGGTATTGCAAATGCTGCTGAGCCGCTGCCTGGCGGCCGGCCAGGATATTGGCCTGCGGATGGCGGAACCGGGCGAATTCACCCAGCGCGCGTTTATCAACGACAAACTGGATCTGGCCCAGGCCGAAGCGGTTGCTGACCTGATCGAAGCATCCACTGAAGCTGCCGCCAAATCGGCTTCGGAATCGTTATCCGGCGCGTTTTCCAAAGTGATCCATGCGCTGGTCGAGCAGGTCACCAATCTGCGCATGCTGGTGGAAGCCACGCTCGATTTCCCGGAAGAGGAAATCGACTTCCTGGAAAAATCCGACGCCCGCGGCCAGCTGGCGACCATCCGCAGCACGCTGGACAATGTGTTCAGCCAGGCTGCGCAAGGCGCTTTGCTGCGCGACGGTTTGAACGTGGTACTGGCGGGCCAGCCGAATGTCGGCAAGTCGTCCCTGTTGAATGTGCTGGCCGGATCCGATGTCGCCATCGTCACGCCGATCGCCGGCACCACGCGCGATAAAGTTACGGAAACGATCCAGCTGGAAGGCATCCCGCTCAACATCATCGACACCGCCGGCATCCGTGACGCCGAGGACGCCAACGACGAAGTGGAACGGATCGGCATCGAACGCACCTGGGCGGCGGTAGCCAAGGCTGATGTGATCCTGCACATGCTGGACGCTAACCACGGGCCGGCGCTGGCCGATGAAAAAATCGTCGCCCGCTTCCCTAGCAACGCGCCGGTGATCCGCATCTGGAACAAGATCGACCAATCCGGCCATAAACCTGCGGTCGATGTGATGAACGACGCCACCCACATTTACCTGTCGGCCACCGACCATCTCGGCATCGACCTGCTGCGTGCAGAACTGCTGCGCATCGCCGGCTGGCAGCAAACCGGCGAATCACGCTACCTGGCCCGCGAACGCCATCTGATCGCCCTCAAGGCAGCCCGCGATCATCTGGAAATCGCTGACCAGCACGCAGCCATCGACAACCGGGTCAACGATCAGTCGCTTGATTTGTTTGCGGAAGAACTGCGGCTGGCGCAGGACCGGCTCAGCAGTATTACCGGAGCGTTCACGCCGGATGATTTACTGGGCGTGATTTTTTCGCGGTTTTGTATTGGGAAATAAGCAGCTCAGCAGCTTTTACTCCGGTTTTTTCAGTGCGCTTAACAAACGCAGCTAACTGGGGTCAGAGTGAACTTTCTGCGCGCTTTTTGCAGAAACTTCACTCTGACCCCACTTAGCGGGCCACGGAGTAGCTGCCTCATCGTTAAAAAAGAACAAAACCACCTAGTGCGCTCTGTCTTTCTCCGAATCCGTCATGTGGGGTCAGAGTCAAGTTTCGCGATGAAGCACTGCGAAAGTTGACTCTGACCCCAGATGACTCTTGCCGGGGCGATGTCATGAATGATGAAACTCTCAATAATTTATCTAACCCAATCACGCCACAACACCGTCAGCACCGTCATCAGCGCCGGGCCGATGAAGAGGCCTAGCAGCCCGAATGTCTGGGCGCCGCCGAGAATACCGAACAGGACCAGCAAGAACGGCAGGCGCGTCGAGCTGCCGATCAACAGCGGCCGCACCAGGTGCTCGGCGATCAGTACCACGATGAATCCGAATATGAGCACGCCGATGGCGCCGGCCGTTGCGCCTTGCACGAAGAGCCACAGGGCGGCGCCGCAAAAGATGACTGGCGCGCAGAACGGCAGCATGGCGGCGATCGCGGTCAACAGGCCGAGCAGGGTGGCATGCGGCACATCGGTCACCACGTAGGCGACGCCCAGCAACGCGCCCTCGCCGATACCGACAACGACCAGCCCGGCAACGGTGCCGCGCACAGCCGCCGTCATCTGATTCACGAGTAGCGCGCCGTCGGCGCCGAATCCGCGGCGCGTTGCCTTGAGCAGGCTTTCGCTCAGACGCGGGCCGGCCTGGAAGATGACGAACAGCGTGACCAGCATAAAACCGAACAGTATCAACCCGTGCGCGGCGACCGCGCCAAAATGCCGGCCGAGGCTAACCACCGTGTCGACATGCAATCCGGTCATCACCGGCGAGTCGTGCAGGGGACGTCCGAGATTTTCTTGCCACCAGCTTACGATTTGCGGCGATCCGAAAGGCAAATGCTGCACCAGGTCGGGCACCGCGACGCCATTGATTTCGGCCTGCCTGAACCAGGCGATGAGATCGTGCGTCTCACGGACGGCCTGTGCCAGCACGATCAAAAAGGGCAGCACAACGAACAACGCGACGGCCGCCGTCAACAACAAGGCGACGCCTGTCGTGCGAGCGCGCGATCCGTGGCGCGACCCCAGACGTAACAAAAAGGGCCACAACGCTATTGCGATCACGGCGGCCCAAACCACAGCCGGAATGAAATCGCGCACGACCCACAGCGCAAGCATGACGAGCCCCGCGTAGAGCGCGGTTGAAGCCGCCTGCTGGATTTTCTTATTGCTCGATTTGGACTCGCCGGACTCAGGCGGGATCATAGGCTTCGGTTTTTGTTGATACGCTTCCGGCATGGTTATATCCGTTTCCGCTGTCAATTATTTTGCTCCGCGCGGCGATCTTTACGACGCTGTTCGGGTAGGAGTGTTGTAATTTAGCAGATAGGTATGCCAATTCTTTGCCGCCGTTGAAAATTTTCACCCGCAGATCGACGTCCTTCTGCAGCAACAACGAAGTCTTCGCGCAGGCGAAGGCCTGCGACCGATCCGGCATGGGCGGGAGCAAGGCTAACAACGGGTCAAGCAAAGGGAATGTCAATCCCGAGGCTGGCAAGCCCCGGACGAAATAGCGCTGCTATAAATGACAGCCGGCGGACATAGCGCCAGGTGCATCTGCATGCGGGAGTTAATAGCGGTTAGGGTTGTCATCCCTGCGGTGCTCACCGCCTCTGTCATCATGGTGTTCATGGCGGTCGCCGCCATCTCTATAACCACCGTCTCTGTAACCACCATATCCCGAGCCGTATGGGTCAACTACGCAGCCGCTGAGCAGGACGGCCAGACCGAGCAGAATAGCGAAGCGTTTCATGACGTGCTCCAGGATGATTGATGATAACTGTTTCGACGTCGGAATCTGCTTATCGTTCAGTTCAAAATGGACCGCCCGCAGCGCTTGTCCGCTATGTTAGCTGCCGCACTGACGCGCCCTCTGACTTGCTCGTATGCTGAACGCATCTGCCCAATTGTCGGGAGGAGATCTGCCATGAAAATCGCACAAAGATTTGCCTTGATTGCCATTACTGCGCTCATGTTGCTTGGCGCCGAAGGGTGTTCGTCTACCGCCGTTGGCGCTGGTGTAGGCGCTGTAGGCGGCGCCGTCCTGACCGGTGGCAGCGCGGCCGGCACCGTGGGCGGTGCAGTGGTCGGCGGTGTCATTGGACATGAGATGAGGTAGTTGCTTGCATATAGCTGATTGGTGTCGAATCGGATCCTCGCAAACCTGCACCTATCTTCCCCGCAACATGGCAAATAAACAAAATTGCATGCCATTTGCATTCTGCCTTTGCTACATTCATTTACTTAAAGTTACACTTGTTGCCCCTACGAACAACATCGGCTGACTATTGCCCTTACACTGATGCTACGAAATGGCGAAATCGCCCTATGCAGTGCTGGCAAACAGGAAACACTATGAAAAAACTTTTAATCTGTCTGGCTTTTGGCGCCGTCGCCGCCGCTGCTTGCGGCAGCGCTGCGGCTCGCGTGGACGTCGGTGTCGGCATTTACGTCGAACCGCCGCCGCAACCGTATTACCCGCCGGTGGTGCAATACGAACCTCGTTATGTCCCGGCGCCGGTGTATTACCCTCGGCAAGAAGTCTATGTAGACCCCGGCTGGCGCGAGCGTCGTGAGTGGCGTGAGCGCCGCGACGAAGAGTGGCGTCGCGAAGAATGGCGTCGCCGGGAAGGATGGCGTGAACATCATCGCCATCACGATGACGACGATTAAGCTCTATTAAGCCCGCCGCCTGCGGGCTTTTTAACGCCCCCAGCATTCTTTCAACGACGCCGTATTGTCGATTAATCCGCGTGCGCCGGTATGGTCCAAGGTGAAGGTGCCGCATTTGTCTGCAACAGACGGCACTGCGCGCAACTGATAGGCCGTGGCTTGCGTTTTTCCGGCGCTCAGGCTGATCACATATTTTGCAGCGCCGCTGCGCGGAGAACGGTTCAAGCCATCCGGCAAGACTGGAATCTGCATGTCATTGCCACGATAGCTGTGATGCACGGAGAAGCGACGTTCCATCCAGTTGGCGGCTTCCAGCATGACTGCTCGCGCAGCAAGCCGCTGGCCGCGTCTGACGTATTCGCTATAGCTGGGTAGCGCTACGCTGCTCAAGATCGCAACAATCGCCACCACCGTCATGATTTCGACCAGGGTATATCCTCTTTGCTCGCGCATGTCATCACCTCCCTAGTCAGGATCAACAACACTCTGTGGCGCCGGCAATTGACGCCAGGTTCTTATCGGGCGGCGCTGCACCGGATTCAGAGCTATCGCTTGCGGCTTGCCGTCGCGGCCGTTTATCACGAGTTGCCGGCGGCCATCCGGCAATCTGATGGCGGTGGGCGTAACGGTTGAAGCTGCCACTTCTATCATTGAAATATTTTGCGGAAAATCTGCGAGTGCAAGTGCAGCTTCGGCCGTGGCGCCGCCTACGGTGTAATCGATCGCGATCAGATACGATTTTTCTTCATCGGCAGAATAGGTCAGCGCCCATAATACGCCGTCAACGATCTGCAATTTTCCGACTACCTTGCCGATTTTTTCGGGCAGGTCGATGTACCAGCCGCGCTGCTTGCCCCAATTGATGGCGTTGCTACTCAATTGCCATTTTCCTGCTGCATCTTTTGCCAGCATCTGTTGTTGCAATTGAGCTCTATCTGAAACAGGACCGGTATTCGTCCCTTCCCAAATGCCATACAAACTTGCGGTTTGCGGCGTGCTCTTGCCTGCGCCGTCCGCTGCTCTGCCAGCACCAAACATGATGACGGCGCCGCCTCTTGGATGATGCGCAAGCAAGGGCTGCTGCGTGAGAGACTGCATTTTTCCGTCGCTATCGGCGGCGACAAACAGGGGACGGCCGTCGAAGGCGAGTTGCCAGCGCTCCGCCTTGCTTGCGCTCAAATCAAACTTCCAGAGACTGCCGTGCAAATCGCCGGCGTAGGCTGTGTTCACTTGACGTTGCTTGTCAAAGACCAGGGCTGGCGTCGCCAAACCGTTCGGGATCGCGGAATCACCAGTACCGGCAATCAGTTTTCTTATCAAGCTGCCGCTGGCCAGTTCGACCAGATACATGGCGGCGCGTTGCTTCTCGCTTCGATAGCCGTTGCCGTAGATTGCCGCCCATTCGCCATTGCGCAAGCGAATCGCAAAAGCCTCGCCCAGCAAATGGCCCATGTCGTCATCAGCTGCTCCTGAGCCATCGTCTTCCGCGCTTTTTTCCCACAGCAAGGGATTGCCTAGCGGCGCATCGGGAATGCTGATATCCAATGCGAACAGACTCTTGGCAGCCGCGCCGGTTGAACCCAGCAAGATAGTCTTCCATTCTGCGCTGCCGCTATTGACGAGGTTGCCGAGATAAGCGTCACCGGCGGTCAGCAAACCGTCAACATACAAACGATGCACGTATGCAACTTCGCGTAGTAAGGGCAAATAGTCAAAAATCGCGTGTGGAATGAATGCGGTTTTTTCTACGCCGCTGAGCGCATCGAAACCATGCAACATGCCGTCGTTGGCGCCGACGTAAAGCATGGCGCGCCGCTGCTTCTTGCTATTGACGAAATGCTGATAACTATCGCCGCCGTCTGTTGCCGGCAGCAGCTGATAAGCAGAATCGGAGACACCCACATACAGTGGCGCAGAATTGACGATGTCGCCAAGTCTGCCTTTGCGATTCCGGAACTGGCCAACGCCATGTCGAATTTCCAGTGCATCGTTGCCTCGCAGGTATTGCAAGACATCTTCAGAGGACAAAGCGGATTTTTGCATATCGTTCATTTGCTGCCATTCGAACGGCGTAACGACGGCGTCAGCGGTTGCCGTCAGGATATGCCGCGCCTGCCACGGCGGAATCAAATCGGCGGCGTCCCATTGCGCTGTTTCGGCTACGCCGTTGTTACCGATCGGGTAAGCCTTGACATGACCTTGCCACGTTGCTGCTTCATAGCTGGTTGTGTAGATGAACGGGGGCGCATCCGGCGTACTTGCGGCCTGGGCCAAAGCAGACACCAGCGTGAATGTACAGATGCAGGGACAGACCATGTTCATAGTGGATGCTTGCTCCTCGCAGAGGCGCGTTATAAGAGCAAATAGCTTTGCAATAGCACTACTGCTGCAGTACTGGCGCCTATCCCTCTTGCCGTAATCCTGAACGCGGGCCGGGGTTGCACAGCTTGCCGCTGATACTGCAGATCTGCATCGAACTGCAAGCGTTCAACCAGACAACGCGGCGGCGCGGCAGCCAGCGCGCCTTTGTTGTTCATCCGAGGCACGGATACCGAGATCTCATTGTTGCTCCAGCTATCTGCGATTTCCCAATACGGTTTGCTGTTTACATTGCCGTCTGAAGCCGGCCCTTGCTTGAGCAACGGGATAGTAATCGGCGACAGCCGCAATTGATTTTCGCAAAAGCGCAAAGCATGTTCTGCAGCCTGAAACGCCATTTGCTGATTGCCGGCGTTGGCCGCCATTTTTTCTTCCAGCAGTGCTGCACGCAAGGCGCCGAAACCGAGAAGCATCATCACTAGCAGGAAAATCAGCAGCATCGGCAAAATCAAACCAAGCTGGCGGTGACAGCGCGGATGATCCTGTAGCAAGGTGGATGCTACGGAAGTCTGGCGACAACGGTGCTGACAAATTTTCATGGCAAAAACGCGCTGGCGAAGCAATGCACATCTTTATGCAGAACCGGGTCGGCTGCGCCGGGCCTGCAAATATTGGCAACCGGATTAAGTTTGTCGCTGGCGGTAGGCGTATCCAGGAAATATACCTTGATCGTAAAACCGTCCGTCACCGAACCGGCTATCTCGCCCCAACCACCAGCCATTGCATTGCGGAGACCGGCGCGCCATTCATGGAGATCTTTTACCGCGACTTCCTGCGGCGCGCAATTGGCGGGATTAAAGCAAGATGAGGCGGACTCACCGAGTGTCGGATAAACCTGCTGCGGCAGATTGTAAGCGCCGCTATGCGCGCCGCGGATATTGGCGCGTACACGATCTGCCAGATCGGCGCTGAACTCACTGGCCACGGCGCGCAGGTGCGCCGTTTTTTGATAGCGCAAGGCAACCGTCTGTATGCCGATCAGGGCAAACATGGCGAAGGCCATGATGACGAGCGCCACCAGCACTTCTATCATGCCTGTCCCGGACTGCGTGGCAGTGTGATTGCCGGCTAAGATCATGCTCCTCCTCTTTTCAATCCAACATCTTCTGAAAAGAATTATAGGAATGACTAGCCAGCGATGAAATAGCTTATCGACTTAAAGTTTGTTGCGAGCCGTGGTTAGAAAGCCCCCAGGAAAACGTCAGGCAAACTTATCCAGCAGGGCCGCCAGGTTCCTGGCGCTTTGCTGCGCTTGTTCAGGGTTGGCGGCAGCAGCGGTGTGAGTAATGATGGCGTCTGTCAGCAGGGTGATGAACGCTCTGTCCAGCGCCTTGCGGGCGGCCGCCAGCTGCTGGGCGACGCTCTCGCAATCGGCAGGAACTGCAGCATTGGCGATCAGTTTCTGCACGCCGCGGATCTGGCCTTCGACGCGCGCCAGACGGTGCAATAAATCTTTTTTTTGCTCATCCGTCAGCGCCGTGCCATGTATTACATTGAGGGGCGTATCGCTCAAAGCCTGTCTCCCTAACGTTGAAACGCTATGCCCAGCAACCTGCCAAGCCGAAGAAAAATATGAGTATAGATCTTGCCGTACTTCTTACACTATCAGGAAAGCAAAGATAAAGGTAAGGGGAAGTTGAGTGTAACCTTAAGGCCAGGCGCTTGATCATTGCCGTCATTCACCGCAGAAAGCGTAATCTGCGCCCCATGCGAGGAAGCGATATCGCGCACGATCGATAATCCGAGGCCGGCGCCGCTGGGGTTTTGCTGCTGTGCAGACGGAGCGCGGTAAAAAGCGGAAAACACACGCTCCCGGTCTTCATCGGCGATACCCATGCCGCTGTCTTCCACTTCCAATATGGCACGCTGTGCGATGTCGTCGCGCCGCAGGCGCAAGACAATCTTGCCGCCGGCCGGCGTGTAATGAATCGCATTGTCCAGCAGATTGCTGATCAATTCGTGCAACAGCAGTGCGTTGCCATTGATGATCAGCTGGTCGACCGCATCAAACGACAGATCGATCTGTTTTTTCACTGCGGCGCGCGCCTGCTCCAGACCGACCTGACGAGTGATGTCTGTAAGTGAAACCGGCGCACTGCCGCTCTCGGCTGCGCCGTGCTCGGCACGCGCCAGCGTCAGCAGCCGATTGGCCAGATGGACGGTAGCATCGGTAGTGCCGGCAATGCTGGCGACGATTTCACGCAGGTTTTGCCAGGCCCGCGCATCGTTGGGATTGCGATCGAATTCACGCAGAGCCAGTTCCGCTTGCGTCTTGAGCACGGTGAGCGGTGTGCGCAGCTGATGCGAGGCGTCGGCGATGAAACGGCGCTGGCCGGTGATCAGCGCCTGCAAGCGCCCCATATAACCATTCATGGCAACCACCAGCGGCCGCACCTCCCGGTGCACCTGGTTGACTTCGAAATCCGCCAGATCGGTAGTGGCGCGCGCTTCCACCGCAGCCTTCAACTGCATCAGCGGACGCAACACAAAACGCACGGCAAACCACACCAGCAAGGCTGCCACGCACACCAGCAAACCTTGCCGCCACATGGTGCTGAACAGGATTTTCCGGGTCAGGTCGCTGCGCGCATCCATGGTTTCGCCGACCTGGATCAGTGCGATGCCGCGCATCGAATCGTCATACACCGGTTGATATAGGGCGGCGATGCGTACCGCCTGGTTGTGATAACTGGCGTGATAAAAGCGCACCAGCGCCGGATAAATTTCGGAGCGCGGCACATCCGGCGGCAATGCCGGCAGATCTTCGTAGCCGGAAACAAATTCTCCGCGGGTACCGGTCACTTTGTAGTAAATGCGTCCCAGCGTATCGGTTTCAAAACTGTCCAGCGCTACGTATGGCACATCGGCCACCACCTTGCCATCGACCACCGACACCCGTTCCGCCAGCGCCCGGGTCGAGGCGAGCAGGGCGCGGTCATACGCCAGGTCGGCCACATCGAGTGCGTTGCGATAGACTGAAAATGCGTCCAGCGCCACCAGCAGCAGCAAGGGAATCAGAAGCCAGCGCAATAACTGGCTGCGCAAACTGCCCAAGGATTTGGCTGGTTTGAGCTTGGAATTGATCTCAGTGCTATGGGCTGGCGGCGCCGTCATTTTTCTGCGGCGACTTCCAGCAGGTAACCCAGGCCGCGCAAAGTGGTGATGGCGACTGCTTCGGCAGCGTTGCGTTGCAATTTCTTGCGCAAGCGATGAATGTAGATTTCAATCGCGTCGGGATTGGCGTCGTCGACCAATGAAAATACCTCATCGAACAATTTTTCCTTGGATACCACGCGGCCGGTGCGGCTGATCAGCACTTCCAGCACCGCGTGTTCGCGCGGCGTCAGCGCCAGTGCTGCATTGCCATAGCTGAACATGCGCGAGACGGTATCGAACTGCAGAGCGCCACAACTGTAGATCGGCGCTTCACCACCTTGCGCACGGCGCAGCAAGGCTTTGACGCGCGCCTCCAGTTCGACCAGCTCAAACGGCTTGGCCAGATAATCGTCAGCGCCCAGGTTCAAGCCCTGCACCCGGTCTTGCAAACCGCCGCGCGCAGTCAGGATCAGCACCGGGGTTTTACTGCCACGCGCGCGCAAGCGTTTCAAGACTTCCAGCCCGTCCATTTTCGGCAAGCTCAGATCCAGTATCACCAGCGCATATTGCTGGGTGTGCAGCAAGCTGTCGGCATCGGCGCCGTTCATGGCGCATTCGACCGACCAATGTGCATCCTGCAGCGCCTTGGTCAGCCAGCGCGATAACTCAACATGGTCTTCAATCAGTAAAATCCGCATGGCTTTGAATAACGCTAGTGACTATTGATAGGTTCATGAAACATGACAATGCCCTTGCCCGGTTGCGCTTAACAGACGCAGCTAAGTGGGGTCAGAGTGAACTTTCTGCGCGCTTTTTGCAGAAACTTCACTCTGACCCCACTTAGCGGGCCACGGAGTACCTGCCTCATCGTTAAAAAAGAATAAAACCGCATGGTGCTATTTTTCTTTCTCCGAATCCGTCATGTGGGGTCAGAGTCAAGTTTCGCGATGAGGCGCTGCGAAAGTTGACTCTGACCCCAGATGACTCTGGCCGTGGCGATATCATGAACTATGAAACTCTCAATAAAATTTGAAAACGGCCGCCAATACTCACACAGAAAACTGCGCTTGGCAAAATCTGAGTGAAAGGAAAATGAAAGACTGCGGCCGTTATGATGCAAAAAAACGTATAAAGCCCTGGTTTCGCAGCAGCCGTTAATTGCGGTGAAACAACAACAGAATGGGTAGGAGACAATGACTTCCACTATCGCCTGGATTGCCGCACTCAGTGCATGTATCACGCTTTGCGCTCACGCAGCGCCGCTGCACTCGCCGCTCCAATCGGCCGCGCATTCATCTGCATTATGTATCGCCCCGGCCAAACCCGGCGGCGGCATGGCCGTGACTTGCAAGCTGGTCCAGAAAGGCTTGCAACTGCCGGCTGCAGGCGCAGCCCAGGACAACCCGGTCAAGATCAGTTATCTGCCGGGCGGCATCGGTGCTGTCGCCTGGAATTCCATCGTCACGCAAAGACGGGCCGAAGCCGATACGCTAGTGGCGTTTTCCGGCGGTTCCCTGATGAACCTGGCGCAAGGAAAATACGGCGACGCCGATGCCGGCAATGTACGTTGGGTAGCTGCGATCGGGGTCGATTACGGCATGATCGCGGTGCGCAGCGATTCGCCGTACAAGACCTTGCGCGACCTGCTGGACGCGCTCAAGAAAGATCCGTCCAAGCTCACCATCGGCGCCGCCGGTACCGTGGGCAGCCAGGATTGGCTGAAAATTTCCATGCTGGCCAAGCAGCATCAGATTAATCCCAAGCATCTGCGCTTCGTCGCGCTGGAAGGCGGCGGCGAGGCATTTACCGCTTTGCGCGCCGGCCACGTGCAAGTGGTTTCCGGTGACGCCTCGGAGGCGACCCTGCATTCGCTGGATGGCGAGATCCGTGTGCTGGCGGTGTTATCCGAGCAGCGCCTGCCCGGTACGCTGGCCGATGTGCCGACCGCCCGCGAACAGGGCATGGCCGTCAGCTGGCCGATCGTCCGCGGCGTGTATATGGGTCCGCAAGTCAGCGATGCCGACTATCAGCGCTGGGTAAGCACTTTCGACAAAATGCTGGCGACCCCAGAATTCGAGCGCCTGCGCGCCCGCCACGGACTGTATCCATTCGCGTTGAGCGGCGACAAGTTAAGCGCCTACGTTAAAAAGACCGTTGAAGACTACCGCAAGCAATCGGACCAGCTTGGTTTGATTAGATAAATCCGGCCGCGGCTGCAAGGCCCGGCAAATCCCGCAAGCAACACTAAATGCAGCCATAACGTGGCTGGCTTCGGCTCGCCTGCGCCTTTTTGAATGACTCAACCCGTTCGCAGTACCCGTAACCATCAGGAGATGACACCCATGCTGATTAAAAAACCTCTGGCAAGCGCACTCGCTATTCTGGCTTTGAGCTTGACGCTGAATGCCTCGGCGCAAACGCCGGCTAACTATCCGGCCGACTACGCCAGGATTGTCGACGGCGCAAAAAAAGAAGGCAAGCTGGTGCTTTACAGCGCCACCGATTCCAAAGCGGCAGAACCCTTGATCAAGGATTTCAGCACGCTCTATCCAGGCATCAAAGTTGAATTCAACGACATGAATTCGACCGAGGTATACAACCGCTTCATCTCCGAAGCCGCTGCCGGCGGCGCCACTGCCGACGTCTTGTGGTCGTCCGCGATGGATCTGCAATTCAAGCTGGTCAGCGAAGGCTATGGCGCGGTCTACAAATCGCCGGAAAGCGCCGCGATTCCAGCCTGGGCCAACTACAAGGACAGCGCTTACGGCACAACTTTCGAACCGCTGGCGATCGTCTATAACAAGCGGCTGGTGAGCGCCGACGAAGTGCCCGCAACCCACGCCGACCTGGTCAAGCTGCTGGCTGCCAAGGCCGACAAGTTCCGCAACAAGGTGACCACCTACGATATCGAAAAATCCGGCGTCGGTTTTTCCTTCATTACCGAAGATGCGCAAATCAATCCGCAGTTCTGGGAATTGGCAAAAACCTTCGGCGATGTCGGTATCCGCGTGCAGTCGTCGACCGGCACCATGCTGGAAAGAATCTCCTCCGGCGAGAACCTGATCGGCTATAACGTGATCGGCTCTTACGCCCAGGCCCGCGCGGCGAAAGACCCGTCGATCGGCGTCGCTTTCACCAAGGATTACAACCTGGTGCTGTCGCGCGTGGTGTTCATCAACAAAGCGGCGAAGAACATGAACGCGGCCAAATTGTGGATCGACTATCTGCTATCCAAGCGCGGCCAAACCATCATCTCGAACGAGTCGCAGCTGTATGCATTGCGTTCGGATGTCAGCGGCCACGCCACGCTCGCCAGCCTGACCACGCAACTCGGCAGTGCGCTCAAGCCGATCCCGATCACTCCGGCCTTGTTGCAATACCTGGACCAGACCAAGCGCCTGGCGTTCCTGAAGCAATGGAAGGCTGCTGCAGGGAAAAAGTAACTCAACAACGCCATCCTCAGCGCATGCGGGGATGGCGGATTTTCAAGACCCAGGTTTTCTGCAAGGTACAAAATGACATCCATTTCTCCTCCCCATCCGCTGGCCAGCCGCTCTCGGCTGGCGCGCCTTAACTGGCCGCGCGGGCTGGTGGTTACGCTGGCGGCAGTAGCGATTTTCCTGCCGCTGGTACTGATTTTTTATCAAAGCTTTTTATCCGCGCCGTTTTTCGCGCCGGTCAAAACCCTGAGCCTGGAGCCGTATCGTTTCATCTTCGACGATCCGGATTTCCGCCAGGCTTTCATCAACGGCTTGCTGCTGGCTAGCGGCCTGGCCCTGATTGCGGTGCCGCTGGGCGGCATGCTGGCTTTCCTGATGGTGCGCACCGATCTGCCTGGCCGCAACTGGATCGCGCCGATGCTGCTGGTGCCGATTTTTGTATCGCCGATGGTGATCGCCTTCGGTTATGTGGTGGCGATGGGGCCGGTTGGCTTCTATACGGTCTGGATGCAAGACCTGCTGCGTCTGGTCGGCATCGAAGCAACGCCGTGGAATGTGTACGCCTTTCCGAGCATCATCATCATCGCCGGCCTGACCCATGTGCCGCACGTCTATCTGTACGCCTCAGCTGCGCTCAAGAGCCTGGGCGCTGACGTTGAAGAAGCAGCGCGCGTGGCTGGCGCTTCGCCGTTGCAAGTGGCGCTGAATGTCTCGCTGCCGATGATCATGCCGGCGCTGGCGTATGCCGGTGTTCTGGTGTTTTTCCTCGGTTTCGAAGTGTTCGGGCTGGTGCTGGTGCTGGGCGATCCGGAAGGCCATCTGGTGCTGCCGACCTATTTGTACAAGCTGACCAACAAACTCGGCACGCCCTCGTATCACTTGATGGCGGCGGTGGCGGTGTGCCTGGTGGCGGTAACCTTGCCGCTGGTGATGATCCAGCGCTGGCTGCTGCGTTCGGCCAATAAATATGTCTCGATCAAGGGCAAGGGCGCGCGCCAGAAAGCGCTGCCGCTGGGCAAATGGAAATGGCTGGCTTTCAGCCTGATCGCGGCCTGGCTGATTTTCACGATCGTGATTCCTTTGTCCGGCATTGCCTTGCGCGCCTTTGTTTCGCATTGGGGTTACGGCGTCTCGCTGATCGACACTTTCACTCTTCAGCACTTCCGCGATATCTGGGAACAGCCAGCGCTGATGCGCGGCATCGTCAACACCGTCCTGATCGGCGTCATCGGCGGTGCGATTGCGGTCGCTTGTTATTGCTGTATCGCGCTCGCCATGCATCGCAAAACGGATGGCATCACCCGTTTCCTCGATTACAGCGTGCTGATCCCGCGCGCCGTGCCCGGCTTGCTGGCTGGTTTGTCATTCCTGTGGGTGTTCTTGTTCGTACCGTCGTTCCTCGACAATCTGCTGAAAGGTTATGACAACGTGATTGCGCTGTGGCTGGTGGAACATGTGATTCCGCAATTGCGTGAACTGCGTTCCACCATCTTCTCGGTGTGGCTGGCGTATTCGGTGGTGTGGCTGGCGTACGGCTTGCGCCTGATTACCACGGCGCTGTTGCAGGTCGGCCCGGAACTGGAAGAAGCGGCGCGTGCGGTTGGCGCTCGCCGTTCGCAGGTGACGCGCGATGTGACGCTGCCGCTGGTGCGTTACGGCGTGCTCGGCGCATGGCTGATGGTGTTCCTGATTTTCGAACGCGAATATTCGACCGGGGTTTATCTGCTGTCGCCCGGCACCGAAGTCATCGGCGCCCTGATCGTCTCGCTGTGGGCCTCGGGTTCGGTCGATCTGGTTGCCACTCTCTCCTTTATCAACATCACGCTGGTGGCCATCGGCCTCGGCATTGCACTGCGCTTTGGGGTCAAGCTTCACGACTAAGTTGCACAACTAAATTGCACCACAATCAGGAAATCATCATGAGCGAATTAAGCGTCAATAACTTGCATCTCGACTACGGCAGCGGCGCCAACGCCAATCCGATTCTCAAAGGGGTGTCGATGGATTTGCAGCGCGGCGAAGTGGTTGCGTTGCTGGGGCCTTCGGGTAGCGGCAAGACCACTTTGCTGCGCGCCGTAGCTGGCCTCGAATCGCCGAAATCGGGCAGCATACAGATTGGCGAGCGGGTCATGTTCGACGGCCATCGCAAACTGGAAATCCCGGCGGAAGAACGCAACCTGGGATTGGTGTTCCAGTCCTACGCACTGTGGCCGCACAAGACCGTGTTCGACAATGTCGCCTATGGTTTGAAGTTGCGCAAAATGAATGGCAGCGACATTGCGGAGCGTGTCAAAACGGTGTTGAACCAGCTCGGCCTCGGCCATCTGGGCGATCGGTTTCCGCATCAATTGTCAGGCGGCCAGCAGCAGCGGGTCGCCATCGCCCGCGCGCTGGTGTACAACCCGCCGGTAATCCTGCTGGATGAACCGCTCTCCAACCTGGACGCCAAGCTGCGCGAGGAAGCGCGCGCCTTCTTGCGTGAACTGATCGTGCGCCTTGGTTTGTCAGCGTTGATGGTGACGCATGACCAGGCCGAGGCAATGGCGATTTCCGATCGCATCCTGTTGCTCAACAACGGCAAGATCGAACAGCAGGGCACGCCGCAAAGCATGTATGAAACGCCCAACACGCTGTTCACGGCGGAGTTCATGGGCAGCAACAACCGCCTGCGGGCCAAGGTGTTGCAGCGTGACGGCGAGCTCGCCTTGCTGCAGATGGAAGGCGGCAATGTCAAGGCGACGCTGCGCGGACCAGCCACAGGGCGCGATGGCAGGGACGCGGTGGCGATTATCCGCGTCGAGCAGGTCAACATCTCCGATACGCCGACGGAAAACAGTATCAAGCTGCCGCTGTCGACCTGCATGTATCTGGGCGACCGCTGGGAATGCGTGTTCCGCAATACCGACGGCGGCGGCGCCGACAGCACTGTTTTACGCGCCTATGCGCGGCAGCGGCTGGCGCCGGGCGAGTACTGGCTGCAATTGCCGCAACACGCGCTGTGGGCGTTTCCGCTAGAGATTCCGGCATCACAGAAAGGGGGGAGTTCACCATCCGTATCAAGCAACAGCCTTTATGCAGCTCAGTCGTAACCGCACAACCAACAAAAAAACTATACATCGGAGGAAGTAACATGAAGAAGACACACCTGGCGACGGCCATCGTCGCCGGCCTCGCTACATTGCTGAGCATCGGCGCTCACGCCCAGACCAGCGTCAGCATCTACGGTCTCGTCGACACCGGGGTCGAATATGTGAATCACGCCAATGCCAGCAAGGATAGCCTGGTCCGTTTGAGTTCGGGCGCCATGAATACCTCGCGCATCGGCTTTCGCGGCACTGAGGACTTGGGCGGCGGTTTGAAGGCGGTATTTCAACTGGAAAACGGCTTCAAGACCGATACTGGCGAATTCGATAGCGCTGGCCTGCTGTTCGGCCGTCAGGCCAATGTCGGCCTGGAAGGCAGTTTCGGCCGCATCGTTGCCGGCCGCTCGTATTCCACCACCTATGATTTCATCCTACCGTTCGACCCTATGGGTTATTCCGGCCAGTATTCATGGGTGACCTCGGCCGGCGCTACCGGCGGCCGCAAGGACGGCATGCTGACCAATCTGCCGAACATGGTCAAGTACCAGGGGAAATTCGGCGGCTTCAAGCTGGGTGCGACCTATGGTTTTGGTGAAACCGCCGGCAACAACAGCGATAGCGCGAAATACGCGTTGGGCGTTGGCTATGAAAGCGGCCCTTTCCGTATTGCCGCGGCATTCGACCGGGTTAACGGCACTGCGGCAGTCGCCAACGGCGCTTATGACAAAGCGACCAGCATCCACCTGGCTGGCGACTATCAAGTGAGCAGTAACCTCGGCCTGGACCTGGGCTATCGCAATTACAAGAAGACACTAGCCTCGAATGCGCCCGATCTGCGCAGCGATTTCTTCTGGGGCGGCGCTACTTACAAGGTGACGCCAGTAGTGACGCTGATCGGCGCCATCTACTACCAGAACATCAAGAACGTCGCCAGCGGCAAGGACGCCGATCCGATCATGTATTCGGTACGCGGCAAATATGCGCTGTCGAAACGCACGGACCTGTATCTGAGCGCAGCTTACGCCAAGGCGAAGAACCAGCAGCTGGTCGGTTTGTCGCGTGACGATGTCGCCTACGGCAGTAGCCAGACCGGTGTTATCGGCGGGATTCAGCACCGCTTCTAAAACCTGCTACGGCACGGTACTGCTTTTGAGACGGAAGACATGAGTACTTTTTCATGTCTTCCGTGCTTTTAGCACATCGTTTTTTAAAGTATCGCGTGATTCACCTGGTTCTGATTGCTGGCGTAAAATGTTTCGTCAGAAAAACAATATCCAGTATCAACACTAGGAGAATCGATGCACATTCCTACACGCCGTCGTATTACACACCCGATTGCACGCCGCATCGCGCTATGCGGATTGATGCTGACCGCAGCCGCAGGGCTGATGGGCTGCAACACGCCAGCCAAGACATCGCAAGCCGCCGCCGCAGCAGCAATCGCTGCCGCGGCCAATTCTCCCTTCGCTCAAGTCAGTTCCTTGCCATACAACCTGCCGCCGTTCGACCGGATCAAGGATGCGGACTATAAACCGGCATTCGAAGCCGGCATGGCGCAGGAGCGCCAGGAAATCAGCGCGATTGCAACCAATCCAGCCGCACCGACTTTCGATAACACCATCGTTGCGCAGGAGCGTGCCGGCCGCATGCTGACGCGCGTCAAGGACGTCTTCTTCAATCTCGTCAGCGCCAACACCAGCCCCGAACTGGACCAGATCCAGCAGGAGATGGCGCCCAAGCTGGCGGCGCAAGAAGATGCAATCTTTCTCGATCCGCAATTGTTCGCCCGCGTTGAGCAGTTGTATCGGCAACGCGCAACGCTTGGCCTCGATCCCGAATCGCTACGGTTGCTGGAGCGCAGTTACATCCAGTTCGTCAGGGCCGGCGCGCGTTTGTCGGCGGCCGATAAAGACCAGTTGCGCCAGCTGAATCAGCAGATTTCAACGCTCACCACGCAATTCCAGCAAACCGTGTTGAAAGCCAACAACGACGGCGCAGTGGTGATCGATCGCCTGGCCGAGCTGGATGGTTTGTCGGCGGAAGGCGTCGCCGCTGCAGCGCAGGCGGCAAGCAATCGCAAGCTCGATGGCAAGTGGCTGATCACGCTGCAAAATACCACCGACCAGCCGATACTGGCGCAACTCAAGAATCGCCAGCTGCGCCAACGCATCTATACCGCCGCGATCACGCGTGGCGACGGCGGCAGCGACGATAATGTCGCCGGCGTCGCCCAGATCGTCAAATTGCGCGCACAACGTGCGGCGCTGCTGGGCTACCCCAGCCACGCCGCCTATGTGCTGGAAGATGAAACCGCCGGCACGCCCGACGCCGTCAACCGCATGCTGGCGCAACTGGCGCCGGCAGCGGCTGCCAACGCCCGCAAGGAAGCGGCCGCGATGCAGCAGCTGATCGACCGCCAAGCCAAGGCGAGCCATGCAAAATCATTTAAATTGCAGCCGTGGGACTGGGCGTTTTATGCCGAGCAAGTGCGCAAGGCGCGCTACAACTTCGACGAGGCCCAGATCAAACCTTATTTCGAATTGAACCAGGTGCTGCAGGACGGCGTGTTCTACGCTGCTCACCGGCTGTACGGCTTGAGTTTCAAGGAGCGCAGCGACCTTCCGGTGTACCAGAAAGATGTGCGGACCTTCGAGGTGTTTAACGAGGACGGTTCGCCCCTGGGCTTGTTCCTGTTCGATCCTTTCGCGCGCGACAACAAGCAGGGCGGCGCCTGGATGAATTCCTACGTCTCGCAATCGCGGCTGTTTGCTACGAAACCGGTGGTCTCCAACAATATCAACATCGTCAAACCGCCTGCAGGCAAACCGGTCCTGCTCAGTTTCGACGAAGTCAACACCATGTTCCACGAGTTCGGCCATGCCTTGCACGGCCTGTTCTCCGACGTTCAATATCCGATGTTTTCCGGCACCAATGTACCGCCCGATTTCGTCGAATACCCGTCGCAGTTCAACGAAATGTGGGCGCACAATCCGCAAGTCCTGGCGCACTATGCCAAACACTATCAAACTGGCAAGCCGATGCCGCGAGCGCTGGTCAACAAGGTTTTGGCGGCGCGCAAGTTCAACGCCGGCTTCGAGACTTCCGAATATCTGGCGGCGGCCATGCTGGACCAGGCCTGGCACCAGCTACCGGCGGATCAGACTCCTGCGGCTAAGGATGTGATGGCGTTTGAAGCGCGAGCGCTGCGCACGGCGGCAAGCGGCGACGGTTACGTGGTGCCACCGCGCTATCACACCGCCTATTTCCAGCACGTCTTCGCCAACGGTTATTCAGCCGGCTATTACGCTTACATCTGGAGCGACGTGCTGGCCAAGGATAGCGAACATTGGGTGAATACCAACGGTGGCTTATTGCGCGCCAACGGCGATCTGTTGCGGGCCAAGGTGCTGTCGCGCGGCTTCAGCAACGACCCGAGCGCTGTGTTCAAGGATTTCTATGGACGCGGGCCGGATGTCGGCCCGCTGCTGGAGGCGCGGGGGCTGAGCGGTGCTGTCAAATAGCCTGAAGCACGCGTGACCGGGATGGCTTCATCCCTCCTTTGGTTTGAACGTGAAAACGGGGCAGAAATCTGCCCCGTTTTTTTTTGCCTTGGGAAAAACATTACAACGGTTCAAACACCCCAGCCGCCCGATTCTTTTCAACTTTATCCCACGCAAAAATCTTGCCGTTCATCGCCACATACACACCGTGCGGCAAGACTTGCGCAACACCGCAGGCAAAACCGAAATTGAACAGCGCGTCGGAATTAGCGATGGCGTAGGGGATCATCGCACCGGTCACCACGATCGTCTTTTCCAGCGCTGCCGCGCCCAGCACGGCGGCAGTCTCGCGCATGGTGTCGGTGCCGTGGATGATCACTATCGCCTGTTCCGTGGCATGAGTGCAAGAGGCCAGCACGCGCCGCCGGTCGATATCCTGCATGTCGAGCGAATCCAGCAGCGGCAGCTCTTCCAGCGCGATCTCGGTGGTGATGCGCGCGCGCTGGATCACTTGGGGCAGATGGCTGGTGGCAAAAGTCAGTTTGCCGGCGATCTCGTCGTAGTGTTTATCGAAGGTGCCGCCGGTGGCGATGATACGTAAAGCCATGGGAATCTGTTTCCTTTTCAATAATTGTGGCGGGTTGCGCTCGTCTCGCGCTCACTTCGGCTGCTTGCGTCGGCGACGTGTGAGCAATGAAAACAGTATAAATACCACGATCAACGCTGCCGCCGCCAGTCCCAGGGGCAATAAAGTTATCAGGGGCGAGACTGGTCCCCCCTGACGCTGGGTCTTGACCGCTTCAGCGGTGACGGCCGGCACGTCGGCATCGCCATATTGCTTCAGGATGTAGTTCGCCAGCGTTGCAATCTGGGCATCGTTCAAATGATCCGCGAAGCCGGGCATGAAGGCTTGGTCATCCTTGCCGCGGCGCTGCACGCCGTCGAGGATCACCATCAGCAGATTGCCGGGATCGCGCGCGCCCGCCACGCTGTTGCTGAACAGCGAGGGGTAATAACCGCCGATGACGCCGCTGCCGCTGGCCGAGTGGCAGCTGGCGCAATTGCCGCTGAATAATTCAGCGCCGCTGGCGGCGTTGCTGCTGACCGACACTGCCGCCACGCCGCGCAATTCGGCGTCGTCGTCTGCGGCTTGGCCCCAGGCGTAACGCGGCTTCTTGTCGGCCATATCGTTGATGGCCGGCACGCTGCGCACATAAGTGACAATCGCTTTCAAGTCGGCGTCGCTCAGATATTGCAGGCTATGCTCGATGGCTTCCGCCATGCCGCCCGCCGCGGAAGCCTTGCCCGGCACCAGGCCGGTTTTCAGATACTGAGTCAGCTCCCCATCCTTCCAGCCGCCGACGCCGCTGACCGGATCGGGCGTGATGTTGAATGCGGTCCAGCCGCCCAGTTGCGCGCCGCCGAAAGCGCGCTTGCTGTTGACGCCCATGGTCAGGTTACGCGGCGTATGGCATTCCTGGCAGTGGGCCAGGCCTTCCACCAGATACATGCCGCGATTCCATTCGGCGCTCTTGGCCGGATCGGCCTGCCATTCGCCGGGCTTGAAGTTGAACAGATTCCAGCCGGCTAATATCCAGCGCTGATTGAGCGGGAAGGGCAGCTGGTTTTCCGGCGTCTTTTGCTGGATCGGCGGCAGGCTGAACAGATAAGCCTTGATCGCCAGCACATCGTCGCGCGACAGCTTGGTGAATGAGGCGTAAGGGAAGGCCGGGTACAAGTGCTCGCCGTTTTTGCCGATACCGTTATGCAGGGCGCGAATGAAATCTTCGTCGCTCCAGTTGCCGATGCCGGTCTCTTTGTCCGGCGTGATGTTGGGGCCGTAGATGGTGCCGAACGGTGTCGCCAGTGGATAACCGCCTGCAAATGGCTTGGCTTGGTCGACTGTATGGCAGGCGATGCAGTCCGCCGCTTTGGCAAGGTAGGCGCCACGCGTGATCTGGTCGGCATTGGGGGCTACGGCGGGGGCGGGAGCAGCAACCACGGCATCGACAGCAGGGGCTGCAACTGCGGCGCCATGCGCCAGACCGGTAGCCAGTGCCAAGCCGCCGGCCCAGCGCGAAAGGTGGCCAGTGAGTTGGCAAGTGAGTCGGAAGCGGGCCGTCATAGCACTGTCCTCAAAGTATCGGCGATGCGTAGGGACAGCGCTGCAATCGTCAAGGTGCAATTCACGGTGCCGGCCACCGGCATGACCGAGCCGCTGGCGATGAACAGGTTTTCGTGATCGTGCGATCGGCAATGGGCGTCGACCACCGAATCGCGGGGATCGCCACCCATGATGGTGGCGCCCATGATGTGGTTGTTCGGCGCGAAATCGTCGTCGAATTTGATTTCCGTGCCGCCGAACATGGCGGCGATGCTGGCATAGGCCTGATGTGTCAGCACTGCGCTTTTCTTGACGTAATCGTTGATCGAATAAGTGATCTCCGGCTGCGGAATGCCAAGCGCATCGCGCTTTTCGCTGCTCGGCCGTATGCGGTTTTCCGGATCCGGCAGAATATCGTGGAAGCTGTTGATATTCACGGTGCGTGCTGCACGGCGCCGGATTTCCTGATTCAATTTGACACCGACCAGACCGTCTTTCAAAGCCGTCTGCGCGGCATGATTGGTTTGCGCCATATTATTCAGATGCAGCTTTTTGGCGGCGTATTCAGCGCGGAAAGCGCCGTCGCGCATGTCGACTATAGAAGTCATTTCTATCGGACCGCGCCCCGGCCACAAGTCTTCATTAGCGAGGAAGGTGACGCCGGTGCCTGGATGGTCCATCAGGTTGCGGCCGACCTGGTCTGAGCTGTTGCCGATACCGTTTTTGTGGCGGTCGTCGGTAGATATCAACATCAGTTTCGGGATCTCGATGCCGTTCGCCGCCAGCACAAAATACTTGCCGGTGACCCGATGCGTGACGCCTTCCGGATCTTTGTAATGCACGGCGCTGATGCGCTCCTTGGCATCCACCTCGATCCGGTAAACCACGGCGTCAGCCAATACCCTGGCGCCGGCCTTTTCGGCTTTCTCGACGTGGATGATGCCGCTATACATGGCGGCGATCGGACAGATCGGCATGCAGTTATTGTTGCCGCAGCAATTGGGACGCTGATCGTAGGCACGGCTGTTGCGCGCCACCGGTTCCGACACCACTATGTGGCCGGCGCCATTCACCACGGCGCTGAAGCGCTGGTCGTTCCAGGATAGCGGCAGGTGATCCATCGGATAGGGTTGCTTGCGCGGCGAACCGAGATCGGTGCCGTCGTTGGGGCCGGACACGCCCAGCTCGACTTCAGCCCGATAGTAATAGGGCTCCAGCTCGTCGTAACTGATGGGCCAGTCGCGGCCGACGCCATACAGCGTTTTCATCTTGAAATCGTTAGGCAGGAAGCGCCAGGCGGCAGCGGCCCAGTGCCAGGTAGTACCGCCTACCGCGCGGATGTATTGCGAATTGTATTTATGCGTGCCCTTGAGGATCAGATAATTATTTTCCGGCGTGTATTCGGGATGCGGCGCATATTTGGTGGACGGATAGGGCGCCATGAAATCGTCTTTGCTCGGCGTGTTCCGATAATTTTCAACGATGCGCCAGCGTTCCAGCCGCGGCCCCGCTTCCAGCACCAGCACCGAAGCGCCGGACAAAGCCAGTTGATGCGCCACCAAAGCGCCGGCGACGCCGGAGCCGACAATGACCACATCCGCAGCTAATGTTCCAACTGAGTTACCAGCCATAGTCAAATCCTCGCTTTCAAGACTGCCGGTTGGGTAACCCAATAACCGGGGGCGGCGCGACAATAGGTCGGCACCACAACTGCATCGCGCACCTGATCGAACATCAGTGCCTGCTCGAATGCGATCACCTTGGCGCCGTCAGTGACGCCGCCGTCGCCGACCACGCCCAGATACCATGCGCTGATGATCCCGTGCAGAACCAGCGATAGCGCGCTATCGTTGCCGACCGCGGCTGCCAGGTTGTCGACGTCCTTGATCTGATGATCGAGGCTGTATTGCCACAGCGCTGCGGCTTGCTTTTCAAACTCGATCGCTTGTGCGCTGAGTGCGCTATACAGTCTCGCGCCTATGCGCGGATTGAGTTTTGGAGCAGCGGTCAGCAAGGCCGACAAAGCCATGAAATTGGTTTGCTGCTGGTTGCCGGCGCTAGGTGGGGGAATGACAGGGGTGGAGCTGATAGTCTGGGCTGAGGCTTGCTGCAACCAGCGTGGTGTGCTCATCACCGCGAAACTGACGCCGGCCAGTAGCATGAGCTTGCGCCTGCTGGCTGAAAATACGCCGTTGCCGGTGGCTGCGGGGATGGATTGGTCGCTTGATCGCTCGTCTACAACTGGTGGACGTTGCTTCATGTGGCTAGTCCTTTCTGCCTTGAGGGTTGGCTGATTATACTAAGCCAGGCAGATGGCTGCTGCGCCGACTCACTTACTGATTCACAAGCTGATTTCACAAGCTGATTTCACAAGCCGATTTCACAAGCCGATTCATAACCCTATCAAAACCCGGCGCAGCGGCTACACTGGTAACATTTGATTTCAACGCGCACACTTTTTGTAAGATTTCCGGCTCATGAAACCCATCGCTCCCGGCACCGTTATTTTTCACCGCTATCGCGGCTACGGCGTGATCACGTCGGTCAACCTGCTGACCGGCTGGATAGCTGCGCGCTTCGGCAGCGAGAAGCGGACGCTGGATTTGAATCTGTCTTCGGACGAAGTGCAGCATGCGGACGGCGTGCCGATCCTGTTTCGTCATGCACCGCCGGACCGCATGCCGCATGCGCGCCTGATGGCGCTGGTGCGCGACATGCACCGCGCCGGTTATCAACGCCTGTATCTGTACAGCTGGCCCAAACCGTCCGGCCTGCACTGGCGTTGGCACCTGTTCTGCGGCCACCGCAGCTGGATGGAGAGGGCTTGGCGCGAAGGCTGGTACGGTTCCGGCGCCGATTACAATTTCAACCCGATCCTGGGCTGGGGCGATCAGCCGGGGGCCTCGATACCGGAATTGGCTAGCGCGCTGGCACAGTTCGATCCGCACGGCCTAGCGCAGGCCTTGGGGCGCGATGATGACCATAGCGCATGGTTTGCCAAGGTATGCGACGCCTTGCTGCCTGATTACGCTTTCAGCCTGGGCTGGGGCGAGGGCGTCATGCCGGACAGCTTGCCGGTAATCCCGGTACGCAAGAACGTACCCGAGTATAGCGGGCCGCCTTTGCCGTGGCCGCCTGGCTGGAACGGCATGTGGCGCGATACCACGTTGGCCGCGCCCGCAGCCAGGCTGAACAAATTGATTTTGCCCAGCGGCGCCGACCAAGACTAGAACTCATTTCATTGCCGGCAACCGCGCCTGGCAAACTACTTCTGCAACAACGCTTCCGGATTCAAGACATTCGTCGGCGTGCCGTTGGCAAACTCCAGCACATTCTGAAATGCGGCGCGGAAGTACAGCTCGTAACTATCTTTTTCAACGTACCCCAGATGCGGAGAGGCCAGTACATTCTCCATCCGCAGCAGCGGCGAATCGGGTGACAGAGGCTCGGTTTCATAGACATCCAGTGCAGCATAGCCAGGCCGGCCTTGTTGCAAGGCCGGCAGCAGAGCGCCTTTCGCAACCAGTTCAGCGCGGCTGGTGTTGACGAAGATGGCGCTGGACTTCATCAAGGCCAGATCGGCCGCCTCGACGATGCCGCGCGTGGCCTCATTCAGACGCAGATGCAGCGACAGGACGTCCGCTTCAGCAAAGAACTGTTGTTTGGTGTCTGCCGCCAGATAACCGTCTTTTAGCGCGGCGGCGCGGCTGGCTTCACGGCCCCAGATCATCACGCGCATGCCGAACGCCTTGCCATATGCGGCAATCATGCGGCCGATTTTTCCATAACCCCAGATCGCCAGGGTGCGGCCTTTGAGCACAGTGCCCAGTACATTGTTTTGCGGGATCGCCGATACCGATTGCCATTGTCCCTCTTGCAGATTGCTGACGTAACGCGGAATACGGCGGCTGGCGGCCATGATCAAAGCCCAGGTCAGTTCGGCCGGTGCTGTTGGATCGCCAACGCCTTCGACGATGGTGACGCCACAAGCGGTGGCGGCATCGACGTCGATATGGCCGCTGACTTTTCCGGTCTGGGAAATCAATTTCAGCTTGGGCAATTTCTGCAGCAGGGCTTTGGAAAAACTGCTGCGTTCGCGTATCAGTACCAGAGCTTCAAAATTGGCCAGGCGAATTGCCAGTTGACCAATACCGCGCGCAGAATTGTTGAACACTTTGACCTCGTGGCCATCCAACAATTTGAAGCTGTCGAGATGGCGGACGCTGTCTTGATAATCATCCAGTACGGCAATTTTCATAGGAGTCTCTGGCTTTATATATGTCAAAAAAATAGGGGAAAACGGCTGCCACGTAATAAAGCAACAGCATCCGGAAAACGGGAAATACCTTACTACAATAGTTGGGCATTTTCACTACAAATCGGGTGTACAATCGGCCCACTTTTTCCAGGAAAAATACTATTTACCGGACAAAACAGACAACATCGTCAATGGTGTGCGGGCGTGCTTCACAGTAAGACCTGCAGTAAAACCCACGCGATGTTTGCTGATCGATTTTGTAATGAAGTCCGGCCCATTATTTCATTTTTTGCTGCCCGCGGTCATGCGACGGATAGCCCGCAGCAGGGGCACTAGCAAAGCGCACCAGAAAAGCGCACCAGAATTCAGCCAGCCGACATGGCAAGCCAGCACGACATAAGCAACTGGCAAGAAAAAGATTTCTTTATTGGTATTGGAGGTAGTTTTTCATGAATCAACCCCGTATGGGCGGCATCGCCACAATCAATGCTCCGGCATATGTCAAACAGCAAAAGCTGATCAACTGGGTGGCCGAAGTGGCGGCCCTGACCAAACCTGAGCGGATCTATTGGTGCGACGGTTCGCAGGCCGAATATGATCGCCTGTGCAGCGAAATGGTGGCCGCCGGCACCATGAAAAAGCTGAACCAGGAAAAACGTCCTAACAGCTACCTGGCATGCTCCGATCCGTCGGACGTGGCGCGCGTCGAAGACCGTACTTTCATTTGCTCGGCCAAGGAAGAAGACGCCGGCCCGACCAACAACTGGACCGATCCGGCCGAAATGCGCAATACGCTGCACGGCTTGTTCGACGGTTGCATGCAGGGCCGCACCATGTATGTCGTGCCATTTTCGATGGGCCCGCTGGGTTCGCCGATTGCGCACATTGGCGTCGAACTCTCGGATTCACCTTACGTCGCGGTCAACATGCGGATCATGACGCGCATGGGCAAAGCCGTGTATGACGTGCTCGGCAGCGATGGCGAGTTCGTGCCTTGCGTCCACAGTGTCGGCGCGCCGCTGGCTGCCGGTCAAAAGGATGTGGCGTGGCCATGCAATCCGACCAAGTACATCGTCCACTATCCGGAAACCCGCGAAATCTGGTCTTACGGTTCGGGCTACGGCGGCAATGCATTGCTCGGCAAAAAATGCTTCGCCTTGCGCATCGCCTCGACCATGGGCCGCGATCAAGGCTGGCTGGCAGAACACATGCTGATTCTTGGCGTCGAATCGCCCGCCGGTAAAAAACATTATGTAGCGGCGGCTTTCCCTTCGGCCTGCGGCAAAACCAATTTCGCCATGCTGATTCCGCCAGTGGGTTTTGAAGGCTGGAAAGTCACTACCATCGGCGACGATATCGCCTGGATCAAACCGGGCGCCGACGGCCGCCTGTACGCCATCAATCCGGAAGCCGGTTATTTCGGCGTGGCCCCCGGCACCAATGACAAGACCAACCACAACTGCATGGCGTCGCTGCGTGAAAACACCATCTTCACCAACGTCGCCCTGACCGACGACGGCGACGTCTGGTGGGAAGGCATGAGCAGCACCGCGCCAGACCATCTGATCGACTGGCAGGGCAAGGACTGGACCCCGGCCATCGCCAAGGAAACCGGCGCCAAGGCAGCCCATCCGAATGCACGCTTCACCGTGGCGGCAACACAGAATCCGGTAATCGATGCGGCCTGGGACGATCCGGCCGGGGTGCCGATCTCGGCCTTCATTTTCGGCGGCCGCCGCTCCACCACCGTACCGCTGGTGACTGAAGCCCGCAACTGGGTTGAAGGCGTGTACATGGCAGCTACAATGGGTTCGGAAACCACTGCTGCGGCTGTCGGCCAGCAAGGCATCGTACGCCGCGACCCGTTCGCCATGCTGCCATTCATCGGCTACAACATGAGCGACTATTTCCAGCACTGGCTGACGCTGGGCGAGAAGCTGGCGGCGCAGGGCAAGCAAAACTCGGTTGAGCTGCCGAAGATTTTCTGCGTCAACTGGTTCCGTACCGGCGCCGACGGCAAATTTGTCTGGCCTGGTTTCGGCGACAATATGCGCGTGCTGAAATGGATGCTGGAGCGGTTGGATGGCAAGAGCGGCGGAGTTGAGCATCTGTTTGGCGTGACGCCGCGCTATGCCGACCTGAGCTGGGATGGTTTGAATTTCAGCGAAGAGCAATTCGAGCGCATCACCGCGATCGATAAAGCTGCGTGGCAGGCGGAAACGGCGCTGCATACAGAATTGTTCGACAAGCTGAAATACCATTTGCCGAAAGAGCTGGCCGAAGTGAAGCTGGCGCTGGAAAAAAACCTGGCTGAGTAAGGCTGCTTACACGACAAACAAAAACGCCCGCGATATACATGTCGCGGGCGTTTTTTTATGCGATTTCACAAGCAAAATTCACTGGCAAAAAAATCCCTGCTGCCGGTTAGGCAACAGGGTGAATCCTTCCATCGCAGGAAAGAGGAGACGTCAGAAATTCGATAACGAATGCAGTTTGCAGCCTGTTACAGACCGTTCAAACCCATCCAGGCCAACACGCGCGTCGCCGCCGCACGCAGCCATTGCAGCACTGCGAAAGTCGGGAATCCGTCTTCGTCATAATAGATATATTGGTGCATAGCAACTCCTTATGGTTAATCGCGAACGGCCAGCAATCGCAACTCGGCAGCCAGGTTCGGTTGGCTGACGGCATGGTCGTTAGCCATGCGGCGTATCAATTGCTGCCCTCTGAACTTACTGCGGGCAATCCGCTGTTCCAGCGATTTGCGCGGCTTGATCAACATCAATGCTGCGCGCAAGATCCCCATCCATAGCGGTTTGAAATACACCATCAGAGTCGCCAGCGCTCCCAGGCCCAGCAATGGCCGCAGTGCGGTGGCAGCGGCAGCAAGCAGCGCCGATGCGTCGAACAATGCGATTTCAGCTGGCAAGGCAAAAGCGAATACAGACATGCGACTACTCTTCAATGATGGTGATGTTGCATTGCAGTATATTCACTACTTGAAGGGCTATCCAATTCTGATTTTGGATATCAGTTATGTGTTCGACGAATAATGTTCGGTTGCGGCTAAAGAATGCGTTCCGTGTGCCGATAAGACAATATGTGTAAGATTAAGCGTGGCAGGCGTGGGCTGTCTTGTGTTGCGTTGCCTTCATTTCAACTCGGCAATATTCGTATATATCAGACATAACCCAGCTTGATATGCGTTTTATGCTGTGCTGCAATATTTTCACAGTACTTGAAATCTGTCATTGCGCTTTCATATAACAGTTATAAAATCTGTGAATATTGCTTACAGGCCAGATTTGCAGTAGCCCAGTAACCCTATCCGGCTAAAAATAATTAACGATAGAAATTAACGATAAATTCCACCATGAGCTTTTTAACGCTTGATTTGAATCTGCTGCGTGTGTTCGACGCCGTCATGACCGAACAGAACCTGACACGCGCGGCCAGCCGGCTGGCGATGACCCAGCCGGCGGTGTCGAATGCCTTGAAACGCCTGCGCGACACCCTCAACGATGAGCTGCTGATTCGCACTGCACACGGGGTCAAGCCGACCCAGCACGCAGAAGAATTGTGGCCGGTGGTAAGACGTGCGCTGACCGATCTGGAAACCGCGATCACGCCGGAGACTTTCGATGTCTCGCGCGCCCACACCACTTTCCAGATGGCGATGGCGGACGCTACCGCAGCGCTATGGTTGCCGGCGCTGGTGCGCACCATCGAGCGCGAGGCGCCGCAACTGAATCTGCGCATGGTGCCGCTGACCACCCGCGATCCGCGCCAGATGCTGCTGCGTGGCGATGTTGATCTGGCGGTCGGTTTTTTCCCCGGCGTCGCCGCTCAACTGGCTGGCGGCCAGACCACCAGCGCCTCGCCAATTCACCACGAGCGGCTGTACACCGGTGAATACGTTTGCGTGATGCACAAGAATCATCCGCTGGCGAATCAGGTACTGACTCTGGACAATTACTGCGCATCGCATCATTTGCTGGTGAGTTTTTCCGGCCGCGCGCATGGCTTGATCGATGAAACCCTGGCGGCGATGGGGCGTGAGCGGCGCATCCTGTTGACGGTTAACCAGTTCTTCACCGCCGGCCGAGTGGTCGCCAGTTCCGATTTGCTGACGGTCTTGCCGCGCCATTTGATCGGCGCCACCGGCATGACCGAAGTGCTGATAGCGCGCGAACTGCCGTTCCCGACACCGGCAGTCCATGTCGACATGCTGTGGCACGAACGCGATGCGCGCAATCCGGCACATAAATGGCTGCGTGGGCATTTAAGTGAAACCGCCCACGAGAAATTCAGCCTGATCGATCCGGAAGAGGAAGACTGAAGCAGGCAACTGCCTTTGCATATCAAGGGCAGGCTGGATCTGTGCAACGTTATCCGTTGCAGCGACCGCACATCCCTCAACAGAATCGATGAAAATCGCGACATTTTTAAGATCCGGCGCTGGATCGCTGGCGTTATTGCTGGGGTCATTGCTGGCCTTGGCCGGCTGCCAACCGGCACCATCGCCGCTTGAACACGATGCGTATATCTGGCAGCGCCGGTGGACGCCCGCGCTCGATGCCGCGATCGGTCAATCCGCCGCCAAAATACGTGGCTGGCGCGTGTTGGCTGCTCAAACCGATGCCCATGGCGAATTGCAACTGTTCGCGCCGGATCGCGCCGTTCTCGCTGCCAGCGGCCGGCCGGTCGTGCTGGTGGTGCGTATCGACGGCCAGTTGGTGCAGTGGGATGAGGAAATGCTGATAAGAAAAATCCTTGCACTGCGCGCGGATTGGCAGCGTCATGGAGAAATCCAGCCGACCTTGGCGGGTATCGAGATCGATCACGATTGCGGGACCGCGCGCTTACCTGCCTACGCACACTTTCTCACCCGGCTGAAACAAGCGCTCGGCACGACGCGCTTATCTATTACTGCCTTGCCGGCCTGGATTTCGTCCGTCGATCTGACATCCGTGTTGACCCCGATCGATGAAGCGGTGCTGCAAGTCCATGCAGTTCAAGCGCCGCACGCCGGTTTGTTCGAGGCGCCGCTCGCGCGCAAGTGGATCGATCGTTTTGCGGCACGCATTCGGAAACCGTTTCGGGTAGCCCTTCCCACCTATGGCTCACGCGTCAGCTGGGACAGCAAAGGCGAGTTGTTCGCCGTGCAAAGCGAGTCGCCCATGCTGAGCGAGGCCTCGGAAGCGAAGGAGCTGGCTGCGGCGCCTGCAGAAGTCGCACAGCTCTTGGCTTCATTGCGTAAGGATCGTCCCAGGGGATTGGTTGGTATTGCGTGGTTTCGCCTGCCGACAACGAATGACGAGCGCGCCTGGAGTCTATCGACCTGGTATCAAGTGATGCGCGGAGCACCGCTGTCGGCACAATCTTCGGTGCATCTGCTGCCGAGCGGCACAGCGGGCGCATCGGACGTCATGCTACGCAACGATGGCGAGATCGACGTCAGTTTGCCGCGCCGCATCGTATTGCCGGCCGCCTGCACCATAGCCGACGGCATCAACGGCTACGCCTTGACGGAAGAGAGCGGACGCTACCGCTTGACGCGCACCCAGGACGGCTGGCTGCGTGCGCATCAGCAGCGCGCAGTTGGCTGGGCGCGTTGCAATAACGAGACGACGCCACCGCAAATCGATCCTTGAGTTGGCGCTAGCGGCAGTTTCCGACTCCCCAAATAAAAAGACTGCTGCAAAAACCTTTACCGTAAATAACCATGTACAAACACAAATTGATGGCGATCGGCGTGACGGCGAGTTTGATCGGGGCAACCGTCTGGGCTTGCGGCCCGGAATTTTCACCGCAGTTACTCGACCAGCGAGCGGCGAACCTGAAAGCGCCGCCGTTAAACACTTTCGCTTTCGAGGCTGCGCACCTGGTCAAACCAAGCGCATCGAAGGATGGCAACCACGATGATTATGGCGCCCAGGCATTGGCATTGTTGAAACCCAACGCCGCCGTATATGGCAAGCTGCTGGCGGCTGCCAACCTCAAGAACGGCACGCCCCCGCAAGAACAACGCAGCGCATGCGATTGGCGTAGTTTTTATAACGCCACGCCATGCGCGGACGCGATTGCCCCGAATGATTTGAAACAAGCCATTACGCTGTATGCGGAAGACGCAGCGCAGGGTTCCGAAAGCGCCGTGTTATCGCTGCGCTTCATTGCCTATTGGGCATTGCAAGAGAATGCGCGCACCCAGGCATTGATCGACGATCCTGTCGCGCAGCGTTTGCTGGTGACATATGCTGTGGCGCGCATGAGTGGCGAACTGCCAAATCACGAAGCAGCGAAAAATACGGCGCCCAAACCGGATCCATCGCTGTTAGCGCTGGTTCAAGCAATCGAGTTGCGCGGCATAGACCGGGTGGCGGGAACTGAATCGCTGGCGGCGCTCGCTTACAAGATGGGTCGCTTCGATCTCGCCTCGACCTTAGCCAACAAGTCTTCCGCTCCCTACGCCTATTGGATACGGGCCAAGCTGGCCCTGCGCGCAGGGGATATCGCGGCGGCAACGGCCGCCTATGCAGCGGCGGCAAGAGGATTCCCCAAGGTCGGTGACGCCACGCTGACGGTGGACGCCGGCAGTGTGCAAAGAATGCGCGGCGAGCAAGGTACGCTGGCGCTGGCGCGTGGCGAATTTGTCGAGGCGATGCGCTATCTATACGAGGCCGCGAATAATACGGCGGATGATTGGAACAGTTACAGCGACGGTTACGACTACGGCAACATCATCAATTACGCAAGCGACGCGTCGTATGTCGCCGAGCGCGTGCTGACGGTGAATGAGCTGAAGACTTTTGTCGATGCCCACGCGCAGGCATCGTCGCCGCCGGGGAAAAAGGAAGCCAGTTACGCGCGCCCCTATGCCGATACCTTGCGCTGGCTGCTTGCACGCCGCCTGATGCGCGCAGGTCGTTATGCCGATGCGCAGCCATATTTTCCAGTGAGCGGCGATGCGCGTTTTTCGGTTGTCGATAGCCAGAGCGGCAAATCCCAGCCTGCCGATCTGCGCGCCAAAGCGATCGAGTATGTCCAGGCCTTGCGCAAAACATCTTCCGCTCGCACCAAGATCGATAAGGCCGAAGCACGGTATCAGGCGGCGCTCATCATGCGCTCTTCCGGCATGGAACTATTCGGCTACCAGCAAGGCCCGGATTTTGCCGATGTCGACGGCGGCTATTCGCCGAATAGCGGTCACAGCCCTGACGATCTGAAGCAGCCCTTTGTCACTGCGGCCGAGCGCAAACGATTCGCCGCCAGTGTCGCCAAACCGGACTTGCGTTTCCACTACCGCTACCTGGCCGCCGAACACGCTGCGGCAGCCGCCGACCTGCTGCCGCCGCATTCGCCGGCTTTTGCCTCGGTGCTGTGCGAAGCAACCGGCTGGATGATGGAAGGTCCGGGAGAATCCGGCGGCGAACGTCTGAAGCGCATACACGCAATGTATGCGCGTTACCTGAAACAAGGAGCGTATGTGCCATGGGCCGACGACTTTGGGCGTCACTGCGAAGAACCCGACTTCGATGCGGCCCGTCATCTGGCGTCAAAGAGCAAGCCCTGAATCGTTCGCCGAAACCTGTACGAATAAAAACTCAGCCGCCGGTCTGCCGCTGGAATTCGGACAGCGCGCGATACTGCTGCGCCAATTGCTTGGGAATAGCCGCATAGATCGGCCACAAACGCCGGTACAGTGCAACATTCTCGGTAATCGGCAGATGCCGGTGAGTAGCACCGACCATATCGCCGATTACCTCCAACGATGCGACTTTCCCGAGTGCGTACAAACCCAGCACGCAAGCGCCAAGACAGGACGATTCGACACTTTCCGGCACCACCACTTCGCGCTCGAAAATATCCGCCATCATTTGCCGCCACAGTGGCGAACGGGCGAAGCCGCCGGTCGCCATCATGCGGCTGGTCGGTCCGATCAAATCTTCGACTGCCGGCAAAATACTGTACAAGCTGAAAATCACGCCTTCCAGCGCAGCGCGAATCATGTGCGGTTTGCCATGATGCATCGCCAGGCCGAAATAAGAACCGCGGGCGTCGGCATTCCATAGCGGCGCCCGTTCGCCAGCCAGATAAGGATGGAACAACAATCCTTCGGCGCCGGCCGTCACGCCCTCGGCAATCTTGGTCAACGCTTCATACGGATCAAGCCCGGCGGCCTGGGCGGCGGCGGACTCCGCAGTGGCCAGTTCATCGCGCACCCAGCGGAAAATGCTGCCGCCATTGTTGGTGGGGCCGCCGACTACCCAGTGCTTGGCGGTCAGCGCATAACAAAATGTGCGGCCGGAAGGATCGGTCAGCGGCTGGTCGATTACGGTCCGCATCGCCCCCGAAGTGCCGATGGTGACTGCAACCTGGCCCGGGCCGATGGCGTTGACGCCGAGATTGGAAAGCACGCCATCGTTGGCGCCGATGACAAACGGCGTACTCGGCAGCAAGCCCAGTTGCTGCGCCATGGTTGGCGCCAGGCCGGTCAGATGATGGGTGGTCGGCACCAATCGCGATAACTGCTGCGGGCTGATGCCGAGCAAGGCCAGCGCGCCCTGGTCCCAATCCAGCTGCTGCAAATTGAACAGGCCGGTGGCGGAGGCGATCGAGTGATCGACCAGCCACTCGCCGAACAGGCGATACAGCACATATTCCTTGATGCCGATAAAACGTGCGGTGCGCGCGAACAGCTGCGGCTGATCGTGACGCAACCACATGATTTTACAGAGCGGCGACATCGGATGGATCGGCGTCCCGGTGCGCAGATAGATGGCATGGCCATCCAGTTCGTCGCGAATCCGCTTGGCCCACTCGCCGGCGCGGTTGTCGGCCCAGGTGATGCTGTTGCTCAGCAACACACCATCCTGGTCGACCGCAATCACGCTATGCATGGCGGCGCTGAAGGACACCAGAGCGATCTGTTCGGCGGCGACCTGGCTGTTGCTGACAGCAATCTGGATCGCGCTCAGAACCGCCGCGTAGATTTGCAGCGGATCTTGCTCAGCCATACCGGGCGTGGTGCACAACAATGGATATTCCACCGCGTGCTGCGCCACCACCTGTCCTTGGGTGGTAAACAGCACCGCCTTGGTGCTGGTGGTGCCGATATCTACGCCAAGCATGTATTCTGGCTGGTGATGCATGAACTACCTCTTGATAAAGATGGAATGGGCGACTGGACCGTTAGCCCAAATTTAGCCGATCATTTGGCTGGCTTTTTGCCGCCTTTTAGTCGATTGTCGGCCTTAGCCGCTTCATTGTAGTACTTGTCGGCGGCGGCACAGTGGCAGCAATAATACACCAGATGTTAGCGCTAACATCAGCGCTCCAGGTAAAACAGGATGGGGTATCACGAGCCGGTAGTATCATTACTCGATGGAAACCATATCAATGCGCCATGGCTTGCATGTAACATTGGCGGCGTTAGCCAAATGAGCAAGATTTCATTACCGGGCACAAATGTTTGAGGTTTGGCGGAATAATGAATAAAGTCGGCAGTCACTGGCTAAACGCCGGCTAAATATAAAGTACAAAGAGACCATCAGAATGCCTTCGCTACCATGAACAGCCCGGAATTCAAACAACAACGCCATAGCCGCGCCAGCGGCAGAGTCACCATCGTCGACGTCGCCCGGCTGGCCCGCGTCAGTCCGATGACGGTGTCGCGCGCATTGAAAACGCCAGCGCTGGTGCAACTGGAAGCGCGCGAACGGATTGCGGCGGCGATCAAACAACTCGGCTACGTGCCAAACCAGGCCGCCAGCACGCTGGCGTCGGCCAAATCGCAGGTGATCGGCGTCATCGTGCCGTCTCTCAGCAATTCGGTATTCGTGGATACGCTAACGGGTATTCGCGACAGCCTGAACCAGCATGGCTACAAATTCCTGATCGGCGAAAGCAGTTATTCGGCGGACAAGGAAAGCCAGCTGATCAGCACTTATCTGGCGCATGCGCCGGACGGCTTTTTGCTGAGCGGCATAGAACAGCAAGAGACGCTGTGCGACCAGCTGGCCGCGCACAATGTGCCGGCAGTGCGCATGTTCGACCTGAATCCCGACGGTAGCGATGTAGCGGTCGGCTTTTCGCACGAAGAGGCGGGCTACAGCATCGCCCGCCATCTGATCGAACGCGGCTACCGCCAACCGGGCTTTCTCGGCGCCCAGCTCGATCCGCGCATGATGAAACGCCGGCATGGCTTCCGCAAGGCGCTGGCCGAAGCCGGTTTGGTCGCCGACATCGAAGTGCTGACGCCGGCGCCGTCGACGGTGGAGCTGGGCACCAGGATGCTGGGCCAGATTCTGGAGCAAACGCCTGCTTGCGATGCGGTATTTTGCTGCAATGACGATCTGGCGCTGGGCGTCTTGTTCGAATGTCAGCGGCGCGGCCTGTCGGTCCCCGGCCAGATGGCGATTGCCGGTTTCAACGATTTGCCGTGGTCGGCCTACGCCAATCCCGGCATCACCACGATAGTGACGCCGCGTTACGACATCGGTTTTACCGCTGCCCAGTTACTGATCAAAATGCTCAGGCACGAGGCGGTGGAAAAAACCAGCGTCGATCTCGGTTTCAAGCTGGCGATACGTAATAGCACCTGAGAGCACCCGAGAGCACCCGAGCTGGACGCACGCTGTAACGCCGATTAGCGCGGCGTTGCAGCAGCGGCGTGCAGGTAATCGGTTGTCAGCGACGCCATGGCCCGTACGCCGACCACCAGCGCCGACTCATCGACGAAAAATCCCGGATTATGATTTGGCGCCGCCTTCGTCATGTCCTGATCGCGCGGCGTAACCCCAAGGAACACAAACAGACCCGGCACTTCTTTGGCAAAGAAAGAGAAATCTTCAGAGCCGCTGGATAACGAGCCCTGCGCCACATCGTCCTGCGCCGCCCAGCGCAGGGTCGGCTCCATCTTTGCCGTCAAGGCGGCATTGTTGATGGTCGGATCGTATTTTTCGATGATCGTCACTTCTGCCTTGGCGCCGCCGCTCTCGGCAATTTTTTCCACCGTCTGCCGGACGTCGGCATGCAGCTTTTGGCGGATCCCGTAATCAAAGGAACGGATGGTCCCGGTCATGTCGACGGACTCAGGAATGATGTTGTAGCGGACGCCGCCGTTAATCGTGCCGATGCTGACCACCGATGGAAACGATGAAATATCGGTACGGCGGCTGACCACCGTTTGCAAGCCCACGATTGCCGCGGCGCTGACGGTAATCGGGTCGACGCCAGCCCAGGGAATTCCGGCATGCGTCTGCCTGCCAAGAATCTTGATGCGCAGATCGTCCGAACTGGCCATGGCCGGGCCGGCGCGATAGGTGATCCGGCCGGCGGGTATCCCAGCAATCACATGCAGGCCGAAAATCGCATCCGGCTTGGGTTCCTTCATCACACCTTCCTGCACCATCATTTTTGCGCCCCAGGTGTTTTTACCGTCCGCCACGAAATCGCTAGGGCCTTCTTCCGCCGGCTGGAAATAAAACACCACGGTGCCCGGCAAGCGCGCCCGCATAGTGCTCAGGATTTTGGCGGTCGTTAGTAAAATCGCGGTGTGGGTATCGTGACCGCAGGCATGCATCAGATCGACTTCCTTGCCCAGATAAAGGCCTTTGCTGCGCGAAGCGAACGGCAGATCAGCCGTTTCCTTCACCGGCAAGGCGTCCATATCTGCGCGCAAGGCAACAGTAGGGCCGGGCAATGCGCCCTTCAATACCGCCACCACGCCGGTACGCGCTACGCCAGTTCGGACTTCCAGCCCCATGGCACGTAATTGCGCCGCGACCAGTTCGCTGGTGCGTTTCTCGGCATTGCCCAGTTCCGGATGCATGTGGATATCGCGCCGCGTTTCCAGCAAGAGCGGTTCCAGCGCCTTAGCCTGTTGGGCGATTTCGGTTCTTGCCGCTGCTGCGCCTGACAAGGTGGCGGCCGGCGTCGAAGCGGCGATCGCTGCGGGAGCGCCCAAGCCGCAGATCAAGCCAAGCAGTAATTTACGTGGGATGCCCGGTAATTGCATGATGTCTAGCCTCCAGATTAATTGTGTTGATATTAAAAACACAACTATAGTGGCACGTTTTCCCCGGCCGTAGTCGTTTCACATTCAATGCGGGCAAACCCCAGCGCCTTCCTGGCAGCTACTAACTTTGTCGGCTAACCTGAACGCTTAATGCAAAACTGCTCCCGCTTGCGCCGGGAGCAGTTTTTTCAAATACCGTTCAGATTATCGAAACGGACGCGAAGTTGAGCGATTCAGCGACTCAACGAATCGGCAATTTGGTAGTGTGCTTGACCTCTTCCATCACAGCGTAGGTATGCGTCTCGCGCACGCCCTTTAGCTGCAGCAGCGATTTACCGAGAAATTCACGGTAGGCGTTCATGTCCTTGACCCGCGCCTTCACCAGATAATCGAAGCCGCCCGCCACCATGTGGCACTCCAACACTTCCGGAATGATTTGCACGCTTTGGCTGAATGCCTCGAACACTTCCGGCGTGGTGCGGTCCAGCACCACCTCAATAAACACCAGCAGCGCCACATCCAGCAACTGCGGATTGAGCTGCGCGGTGTAATGCAGGATATAGCCGGCCTCTTGCAATTTGCGCACGCGCTCCAGGCAGGCGGCGGGCGACAAGTTGACGCGGGCCGAGAGGTCGACATTGCTGATACGACCATCATTCTGCAATTCGGCCAGGATTTTCTTACTAATCTTGTCAAGCATGGGCTGTTTTCTGAAAAATTTTATTCGGTTAAATTTTCTCACCAATAACAAAATTTTGATAGCAGCCATTATTACCAGAATTAATCCATGCCGATGCCGCCTACAATCGAACATCTTAGATTTCTACCGAAATTCAAAGAACCATGTACAACAATGCCGGCAAGCAAACCGCTGCCAGGCGGCGATGTTGTAAATCCTGCAATATCCACTGCAGGCAGAATCAGCATTGCCGCCCGGCGGCGGTTAGCGTACGGCTTGCGGGCTTGTAGAGCAGCCACCAGCAGCAAATTGACACTATAAATATCCTTACCGAGACCGAGACAATCGCCATGCCGCCGCTACCGCCGTCATCCCAGCCATCCAGCAACACACCTTCCGCCACCATGTTCAGCACGCCATTTGCCGTCTTCCATCAGGAAGTCATGACCGACCCGACGCCATTGCGCGCCGCCATCACCGCTGCCTACCGGCGCGACGAAACCCTGGCCGTGCAATGGCTGCTGGCGCAGGTGCAAACCAGCGCCGGCTCGCATGTGGCCAGCCAGGCGTTGGCGCGCAAACTGGTGCAAGCGGTACGTGAAAAACGCACGCGCGCCTCCGGCGTCGACGCCTTGATGCATGAATTCTCGTTGTCGTCGGAAGAGGGCGTGGCGCTGATGTGTCTGGCGGAAGCGCTACTGCGGATTCCGGATCACCAGACTGCCGATCGCCTGATCGCAGACAAGATCAGCAAGGGCGACTGGCGCAGCCATCTGGGCGAATCGCCGTCGCTGTTCGTCAACGCCGCTACCTGGGGTTTGCTGATTACCGGCAAGCTGGTCAGCACCAGCAGCGAACGCGGGCTGGGCTCGGCGCTGACCAAGCTGATCGGCCGCGGCGGCGAGCCGCTGATCCGCAAGGGCGTCGACGTTGCCATGCGCATGCTGGGCAATCAATTCGTGACCGGCCAAACCATCGCCGAAGCGCTCAGCAACAGCCGCGACAATGAAAAGCGCGGCTACCGTTATTCCTACGATATGTTGGGCGAAGCGGCATTGACGGAAGAAGATGCGGCGTCCTATTACCGCTCCTATGAAGATGCGATCCACGCCATCGGCAAGGCGTCGGCCGGGCGCGGCATCAAACAGGGTCCGGGGATCTCGGTCAAATTGTCGGCGCTGCATCCGCGTTATTCGCGCGCGCAACGGCAACGCACCATGGAACAGTTACTGCCGCGCCTGAAGCAGTTGCTGCTGCTGGCCAAGCAATACGACATCGGCCTCAACATCGACGCCGAAGAAGCCGATCGCCTGGAATTGTCGCTGGATCTGATGGAAGCACTGGCGTTCGACGCCGATCTGGCCGGTTTCGACGGCATCGGTTTCGTGGTGCAGGGCTATCAGAAACGCTGTCCTTTCGTGATCGATTATCTGGTCGATCTGGCGCATCGCAGCGGCCGCAAGTTCATGGTGCGGCTGGTGAAAGGCGCCTATTGGGATTCCGAAATCAAGCGCGCGCAAGTCGATGGCTTGCCCGGCTTTCCGGTATATACCCGCAAGGTTTACACCGACGTCTCGTATCTGACTTGTGCGCAAAAATTGCTGGCGGCGACCGACGTTATCTATCCGCAATTCGCCACGCACAACGCCCATACCTTGGCGACCATCTACAGCTGGGCGCAAGAAAAAAACATCACCGATTACGAATTCCAATGCCTGCACGGCATGGGCGAAACCCTGTACGACCAGGTGGTCGGCAAAGAAAATCTGGACAAACCCTGCCGGATTTATGCGCCGGTCGGCTCGCATCAAACCTTGCTGGCTTACCTGGTGCGGCGCCTGCTCGAAAACGGCGCCAATTCTTCTTTCGTGAATCAGATCGTGGATGAGAGCGTTACTATCGATTCCTTGATTGCCGATCCGCTGCAAGCCGCACAGCAACTGGGTGGCGAGCCGCATCCGCAGATTGCCTTGCCACCTGCCATGTTCGGCGCGGAGCGCAAGAATTCGGCCGGCCTGGACCTGAGCAACGAAGAAGTATTGCGTCAGATCGATAGCGCTTTCAGTATTTTCGGCAAGCAGCAATGGCATGCTGCGCCATTGCTAGGTGAATCGCAGGAGTATCCCCAGGCGGCGCGCCCGGTATTGAACCCGGCTGACCAGCGCGACGTGGTCGGCAGCGTGATCGAAGCCAGTGTTGCGGATGTGGATAAAGCCTTGCATGCCGCCAGCGCCTACGCCATGGATTGGCAAACCTTGCCACCGGCGGAACGCGCCGACAGATTGGATCGCACCGCAGAATTATTCGAATTCCATCAACTGGAATTGATTGCCCTGGCAATCCGCGAGGCAGGAAAATCGCTGCCCAACGCCATCGCCGAAGTGCGCGAGGCGGTCGACTTCTTGCGCTATTACTCGGCACAAGTCCGGCATACGCAAAATGCGCTGGCGCTGGGGCCGGTGGTATGTATCAGTCCGTGGAATTTCCCGCTGGCGATTTTCGTCGGCGAAGTCAGCGCTGCGCTGGCAGCCGGCAATGTGGTATTGGCCAAACCGGCCGAACAGACGCCGCTGATCGCATTCCGTGCAGTGCAACTGATGCATGAGGCCGGCGTGCCGCATGCAGCCCTGCAGTTCCTGCCGGGCCAGGGCGACACCGTCGGCGCCACGCTGACCGCCGATGCGCGCGTCAAGGGCGTGATTTTTACCGGCTCGACCGAGGTCGCGCAAATCATCAATCGCACCCTGGCCAAACGCTCGCTGACAGAGTCGGTCGACTTGCCGCTGATCGCCGAAACCGGCGGCCAGAACGCCTTGATCGTCGACTCCAGCGCATTGCCGGAGCAGGTGGTGCAGGACGTGCTGAATTCCGCCTTCGACAGCGCCGGCCAACGTTGTTCCGCGCTGCGCGTATTGTGTCTGCAAAATGACATCGCCGATCGCACCCTGCATATGCTGAAAGGCGCCATGCAGGAGCTGCGGATCGGCAATCCGGATCGTCTCACTACCGATATCGGGCCGGTGATTGACGCCGAGGCGCAGGGGCAGTTGCTGGCGCATATCGAAAAGATGCGCAGCACGGCAAAAGACGTCTACCAGTTGCCGCTGCCGGCGGAACAAAGCAACGGTACTTTCGTGGCGCCTACGCTGATCGAAATCGGCTCCATGTCGGAGTTGAAGCGCGAAGTGTTCGGCCCGGTATTGCATGTGCTGCGTTATGCGCGCAATGATCTGCCGCAATTGATCGATGCTATCAACGGCAGCGGTTATGGCCTGACTCTGGGCATCCATTCGCGCATCGACGAAACCATCGATTTCATCGTCGCTCACGCGCATGTCGGCAATATCTACGTCAATCGTAATATCGTCGGTGCGGTGGTTGGCGTGCAACCGTTCGGCGGCGAAGGAAAATCCGGCACCGGACCGAAAGCCGGCGGACCTTTGTATCTGAAACGTTTGCAACGCAATCCGGCGATTTCGCTAGGCGCGCACACGATTCACGCGCCGAATGCCGACGCCAGGATAGCTACGCCGGTGCTGCAAGCCTTGTTGAGCTGGGCTCGGACCCACGGTCATCAACAGATAGCTGCGCTGGGCGAGGAATACATGCACGCCAGCTGGCTTGGTACGTCGCTGGTGCTGCCGGGTCCTACCGGAGAGCGCAATAGCCTGTCGTTCGCACCGCGCGGGGCAATTCTTTGCAGCGCCGATAGCGTCGCCGCCATGCTGAATCAATTGGCGGCGGTTTTTGCCACCGGCAATCTACCGGTAGTCGAAGCGGAGTCGGCGGCAATGATTCCGGAAGGTTTGCCACGTGAAGTGCGGGCCGCGATCCGGGTGGTCGACCAGCTAGCTAGCGACGACCACGCCATGCGTCTGCAACTGGCTCTGGTCGACAACGCAGGCACTGCGCGCTTGCGTCTTGCACTGACCGCGCTCGGAGAGCAAGGCGGAGCGCTGGTGCCCTTGCTGGAAACTTCGGAATACGCTTCGATTCCGTTGTGGCGCCTGCTGGCCGAACGCGCTGTTTGCGTCAATACTACCGCCGCCGGCGGCAACGCCAGCCTGATGACCTTGCAGGCTTAAACAGGCAGCTGTTTGCTGGAAATAAAAAGGCTGGCTGAACTTGGGTTCAGCCAGCCTTTTTGCTGGGCGACGATTCTTTGTCAGCCGCGCCGGTCGCCTCGACTACTTTCTTTCAACCACTCATTTGTGGTCCTCTTCCTTCTTTGGGGGATGGATATTGCCGCGATTATCGTGTGCCTGCTCGTGATTTTCCTGAGGCGGCCGCGGCTGCTGGACCTGAGGTTGAGGCTGTGGTCGTGGCTGCACTTGCGGTTGAGGCTGAGGTTGAGGCTGTGGTCGCGGCTGCATTTGCGGTTGTGGCTGAGGTTGAGGCTGTGGCCGTGGTTGCATTTGCGGTTGTGGCTGTGGTTGAGGCTGTGGTCGCGGTTGCATTTGCGGTTGTGGCTGAGGCTGCGGCCGTGGCTCCTGGTGGTTGAAAACCTGAGGAGCAGGATTAACCGCCGGCCGGTTCATTTCCTGATGCGGTTGCTGACCGCCGTTAGCCCTGTTCTGGAACTGTTCTTGCGCCCGGTTCTGAACATTTTGCGGCTGCGGTACAGGCTGCGGTCTTGCCATCTCCGGAGCAGCAGGATGGTTTATGTTGGGCCTTTGCGCATTGCCACCGAAGAAAGGATGCTGATTCAGGTTCGCAGGCTTTTCCGCTTCCAGATTCCTAGGCGGAGCGGGGTGCCGATTCTGTGCGTTTTGCTGTAACTGATTCGGCATCGGCCTTGCATTCTGCCCTGGCTGGCCGACAGTGGGATGTCCCGGTTCGCCGGCTTGCGGCTGGTTGGGAGCCGGCCGGATAAATCCCGGACGCGCCAATTGATTGAGGTTCGGCGCAACGCCGCCGTTTGCCTGCGGCGGGATCTTGCCGAAATTGGGTCGGGTCATATTGTTGAAATCCGGCTGCGCATGGTTCGGCCGCGGATTGCCGGCAGGCGGCGTTGGATTCTGGTTCGCGGGCTGCTGCGCAAGATTTGCCTGCGCAGCGACATTCGGCCGGAGTGCATTGAAATTGGCCGGGGGGCTGCCCGGTTGGGCAGGGCCCCCAACGTTGGCCGGAGCGGGATTGCTGCCAGGACCGCCAAAATTATTGCGGGTGTTGTTATTGTTGCTGTTATTGTTATTAATCACCGTGCCGTTGTTGGTGTTGTTGGTTACGCGATTGACGATCGTCGTGGAGTTCGACACATAGGTGTTGTTGTTATACACAACTGCAGGCCGGTGCCAACCGTGATCACGGTCACGATCGCCATCACCACGCCGGTCGCCATCGCGATCGCCGCCCCAATGCACACCCCAGGAATTCCAGCCCCAGTCGTGATGATGACTGTATACCTCGCCGACCACTACACCCAGGCCGAATGTGATCACGCCGGCGGTCACTATGTCGCTAGGTGGGTAATAAACAGGGGGTGGTTCGTAGGAATAGCCGGGATAAACCGGCAGCGGCTGGCCATAGACCACGCCGGGATCGTAGGCCGGTACATACACCACGTCCGGTTCGGCCGGTTCGATCACGATGGTTTCCGGCGGCGGCGGAATCATTTCCGGCCCAGCGTAGACCAGCGGTTCGTCGGGCGGCGGCGCATAGTAGGCAGGCGGCTCCTGCTGCACCCGCGGCCTTACGGCGACGCGCAGCTGCCGGTTATTTTTCAGATTACCGCTGCTGGCGGCGCGCTGACGCATCACCTGGATCGCATTCATTACGTCGGTAGGATCATTGACATAGGCGTCGCCCAGCGCTGCGGTCCAGGGGATATTGTGCGCCATCTGATCCAGCACGCTAGGAAACTGCGTCAAGCCTTTGACGCTGACGTCCCATGGTTGCTGATTGGCTGCGTCCTGCAACTGGCTGCCTTTCAGATTCTTGTTTTGCGCCAGCCAGTTGTCGGCGGCGCTCACCTGGTCAGGATAGCTGGATGCGGCCAGTACTTGTGCCACCAGTTTGTCGGGAAACAGGGCGATCGGGCCGACCAGTTGATACAGTTGATCTGCCGTTGGCGGTACATAAGCCGGAGTTGCTTGTGCTTGCGGCGCCTGGGGGGCGGCTACTGCTTGCGTGGCGTCAAATTTTTTATCGCATCCAGCCAGCGGCAGCAGTGCTACGCAGGCGCTAAGCGTCAGGGTCAGCGGGGTTTTTATGTTTAGCATTTTTTGCTCCAGACAACGTGGAATGACTATAGCTACAAGCTAGCACGGGCGAATTGTCTGCGTAACAATGGGTTACAAACTCTTGCATGTCTCACACAATACGAACGACTGGGCCGGATTTGCCAAGGTAGTCTTCAATTAACGTCTCATCATCCGGTATCGATGACATACTATTTCTTACCAGCTATATTATTTCCGGAACAGAACAGTTCGCCGTAAGCGCGGCCCCCTCACAAAAAAAACTATGACTACATCTACATTTCGTCCGGCGCGGCTGTTGTTATGGTCGGTTGCGGCGCTGATTGGCTTGATTGCCTTGTGTACGGCATTACTGCTGACATTTGACTGGAACCGCGCTAAACCGTGGCTCAATCAGCGTGTCAGCGAAGCGGCCGGACGCCCCTTTGCGATTCGCGGCGATCTGACCTTGACCTGGCAGAAGTCGCAAACTGACCAGGATAGCTGGCGCCGTTGGGTGCCTTGGCCGCGTCTTAGCGCCAAGGATATCGTGCTCGACAATCCCGAGTGGGCTAAAACCGGGCCCCACATGGCGGAAATCGGCCAGCTAACGTTTTCACTTAGTCCTCTGCCGCTGTTGGCCAAGCACATCGTATTGCCCTCGCTGGAACTGGAAGCGCCGAACATTGCTTTGGAACGCAAGCCGGATGGCGACAACAACTGGACTTTCAAATCCAGTGGGCCATCCGCCTGGCAGCTGGAGCTGAAAAAACTGGTGCTGGCGAAAGGCACGGTGAGATTGTTGGATCCTGTCAACAAGATCGATATCAAGGCAGATATCGATAGCTTGCCGGCCATGACTGTGGAAGGTTACGGCATCGGCTGGAAAGTCAGCGGCGCGTTTAACCGGGCCGCCGTCAGCGGCGAAGGCAAAGCCGGCGCGGTGCTATCGCTGCAGAATTCGAGCACGCCATACCCTCTGCAAGCCAATGTCCATATCGGCAAAACCGCGATTGCGATACAGGGAACCCTGACCAAGCCGAGCGACCTGGCGGCGCTCGACCTGCGCCTGAAATTGTCCGGCGCCAGCATGTCGAACCTGTACCCACTGACCGGCATCGTGCTGCCGGCGACGCCGCCGTTTGCTACTGAAGGACGGCTGATCGGCAAGATCAACCGTGCCGGCGGCGACTGGACTTACGATAAATTCAGCGGCCGTGTCGGTTCCAGCGATTTGTCCGGCACGCTGGAATATATAGCGCAGAAGCCGCGGCCGTTGTTGAAAGGCACGCTGCTGTCCAACCAGCTCAAGCTGCAGGATCTGGCGCCATTGATCGGCGCCGACTCGAACGCTAGCAAGGCTAATCGTGGCGACGGTGTGGCCCAGCCCGGCAATAAGGTATTGCCGATCGAGCAGTTCGATACTGCGCGCTGGGGCAGCATCGATGCCGACGTCAAATTCACCGGCCGCAAAATCATCCGTGACAAAGATCTGCCTATCCAGGATCTGGTCGCGGATCTGCACCTGAAGGACAGCGTGCTGTCATTGACGCCGCTGAACTTCGGGGTGGCGGGTGGCAATCTGATTTCCAACCTCAAGCTCGACGGCAGCAACAAGCTGATCAAGGCTGAAATGAAAATTTCGGCGCGCCATCTGAAAATCAAGCAGTTGTTTCCGACGCTGGAATCGGCCCAGGCCAGCCTGGGCGAGGTGAACGGCGATGCTTCGTTATCCGCGGTCGGCAATTCGGTCGCCAGCTTGCTGGGTAGCTCGAACGGTGAACTTAAGATGCTGATCAACCAGGGCTCCATCAGCAAATTCGTGCTGGAGGCGGCCGGCTTGAATCTTGGCAATGTGTTGATTTCCAAGCTGTTCGGCGACAAACAGGTCAAGCTGAATTGCCTGGCCAGCGATTTTGCCGTGACCAACGGCGTCATGGATACCCGCAGCTTCGTGATGGATACCGACGATGCGATCATCAATGTTCAAGGGCAAGTCAACCTGGCTCAGGAAGCGCTGGCGCTCACTATTAGGCCTAGGACCAAGGGCTTGCGGATTTTCTCGCTGAGATCGCCGCTGTACGTCACCGGCAGCTTCAAGAATCCCGACGTCGGGGTCGACAAGGGTGTGCTGGCGTTAAAGGCTGGCGGCGCGATTGCGCTCGGCGTGCTGGCGCCGGTGGCGGCTGTGCTGCCGTTGATTAACATCAGTCCGGCGCAGCAAAGCGATTGCGCCGGTTTGCTGGCAGATGCCAGACAAAAACCGGTGGCGCCGCCGCCCGGCAGGACCTTGCGGCAAAAGAAAGCGCACTAAGCCGCCACACTAAGCCGCTTTCAGGCGGCTTAGTGTGGCGGCTGCGTGCGCCGTAGTCCGGACGGCAAATTTCAATCCAAGCCGTCAAACGCCGCATCATCCGGGCCGACATGGTGTGGCGAGCGCCAGCTGACATCGCGCATCGAATGCTGCACCTGGTTCTCCACGCCCAGCAAAGTGGCAAAGATCGCCATTCTTACCGGTATACCGTTATCGGTCTGGCGGAAAATCGCCAGGCGCGGATCGTGGTTGAGATCCGTGCTCAGATCGTTAGCCCCGGGCCGGCCGTCGCGCGGCAGCGGGTGCATGACGACGGTGTCGGCGCCGCAGGTGGCGTCGATCAGCGCCTGGTTGATCTGGAAATCCGGGGTGTAACCTTCTATTGCTTCATCGGCAAAACGTTCTTTCTGGATCCGCGTGGCGTACACGATGTCGGCTCCTTTCAATCCCTGCGCCAGCGAAGTCGATTGCTCCACCACGTGGCCGCCGCGGGCGATGCGTTCCAGGATATGGGCGGGCATCTCCAAGGTGGGCGGCGCGATCAGGGTAAACCTGAGGCCGCGATACAAAGCCAGCAACTTGATCAGCGAATGCACGGTGCGGCCGTACCTGAGGTCGCCCACCATGACGATATGGGCGCCGTCGATCAGCTTCCCCAAACGTGAAAACTCGCGCTGTATGGTGTACAGGTCGAGAATCGCCTGGCTCGGGTGTTCGCCCGGGCCGTCGCCGCCGTTAATCACTGGAATATTCGTGGCGCGGGCAAATTCATCGACCGCCCCTTGTTCCGGATGCCTGACCACCAGTGCGTCGACATAACCGCTGATGACGCGGCTGGTGTCATAAATCGACTCGCCTTTGGTCATCGAGGAGAAGGTAAAGCCGGTGGTATCGCAAACAGACCCACCCAGCCGGCAAAAAGCCGCGCCAAAGCTGATACGCGTGCGCGTGCTGGCTTCAAAGAACAAATTGGCTAGTACCGCACCCTCAAGGATGCGCGAGACCTTCTGGCGCCTCGCTATGGGCTGCATGATGTCTGTCACACGGAACAGCTGTTCCAGCGAATCGCGTGAAAACTGGTCGACCGATAACAGTTGAGGCTTGCCGTTATAGGAAATCTGCTCACGAAGCGGGCCAGTCGTCTTATTTATATATACGCTCTGCGTTAAGGCAGTCTGGCCCAGTTCTCCATCCAGAATCTCGCTGACAAATTTGCTGACGATGTCTGGCATGACACGAAATTCGCCCGATGTTTCCGGTAGCAACCAAGTGTCCAAGGCGCGCTTTCGAACACCGATGCGGCTGGAAAAATTATCTCTGGTCAGGTTCAAACGACGCATGGCGTCGCGTAGAAAAGTCTGTTGATCGCTCATTTGCATCCTTTTGCATCCCTTTTATATACGCTTTGCGTACATTAAAGCTTTGGATTTCGCCTGTCCAGATTTTTCTTTGCATTGCTACTGCCCGTTATTTAAGCAGAAGAAAAAATTTTCAAAAAAACGTCCTGGGAGCTTCAAAAACCTCCGTAAACAGACAGAATTTTCGATTTTGTGGATAAAGCTGTGGATATCCTGTTTTTTCATTGTGGATATCTAAGATGGTTTTCCACAGCCGTGTTTTTATCCAAGAATTATTCTTCCGCGATACACCGATTACTCAAGCTTTATCCAAGCCGCAAGTGCTTGAATGAATGGTCAAATTTCTAGTTATCCACAGAAAAGCAGGTCGTTAACTACTACTACTATTTATATATATAAATCTTTAAATACAAAACCGAAAAGCTTTTTCTTTTGAAGTTGCTTTGAAAAAATAATTAAGAAAAAGAAGTAAAAAAACAATTTTTCAAAAAAAATCGCGTTTTTTTTAAAGCTCTTTTTAGGGAAGTTGAAAAAAGACATCTACGTAAAAAGTAGAAAAGAAGGAAATGCGGAAAAGGGGTTGTGGATAAGTCCGTGGATAACTAGTGGAATCCATTGTGAATAAATAAGTTGAAAAACCACACCTCAATTTTTATCCAAGAAATGTTCTTTTCAGATACAAGGTTTACTCAGCATTTATCCAAGTTATAAGTGCTTGAATGAATAGTCAAATTTAGAGTTATCCACAGAAAAACAGGTGGTTAACTACTACTACTATTTATATATATAAATCTTTAAATACAAAGCTGAAGAAGCCAGTTTTCCAAAAAAGCGGGGATTTCTCCCTAAAAAATGCTTTTAAAGCACTAATTACTCCAAATTGTTTTCAATATTGCAAAAATTGCAGCGATAACTGGTTCGTCTTTACGTTTATCCAGGGTGATAAACGAAAGTTCGGTGGATAAATTGACCGTATCGGAAATTACCAAACCGTGAGCATGCGCTTCACGTAGTGCAATTGACTCACGCACCAAAGACAGGCCGACTCCGGATTTCACCAGATCCAGCATCGATGGTTCTTGATCAACCAAAGCAACTTTGTTTGGCGTAACTTTGTATTGAGCAAAAGTTTTGCTGAGTAAACGATGGTGGGCGGATTCGGGAGGGGTCCAGATCCATGGCAGTTTTGCCAAAGCTGGCCAGTCCTTTCCAGAAACCCGACTTTTCCAGCCTGACGGCGCAAGCACACAGTAAGTAAATTGTGTCAGTGTGAGCCGATGGAAATTTTTGTCTGGCGTACCGAGGTAGTAACCGACATCGAGATGCCCTGATTTGATCTGCCGCAGTACATTACCAGACATGCTGTGCTGCAACTGTGTAGAAAGTTGGGGATAACTTTCTACCAGACGCTGGAGAAAGGCGCCTAGCCGAATGAATTCAGGATCGAGAATGGTGCCGATTGCGAGTTTTCCACTCACGATTTCTGCGCTTTTTGAATGCAGGCTTTCTGCTTGCTGGCGTAAGTCTGCGACGGCGGCGATTGTACGTTCAGCAAATGGCAGCAATTTGACGCCATCGTCGGTCAACGCCATTCCGCTGGGGATGCGTGTGAATAATTGCAGATTCAAACTGCTCTGCAAGGATTTGATTTGCAGGCTGACAGCCGGTTGCGTGACATGCAGTAATTCTGCGGCGCGGGTCAGATTTCCTTCTCTGGCGACCGTGACGAAGGCGCGAAGTTGGGTAATATCCATGTGCTTAATTTTTAACCAGAATGATTTGATTATTAGGATTGCTTATATTGATATTGATCATAACTCATTGGATTGTTGGTAAAGCTAGCGATATTCTGGCAAAACGCTAACCCAACTCGGTTTCAACAAAAGGAATCCTTATGACTACGGCATCAAGCTCAACTCCGCTCATTCAACATTACATCAACGGCAAAGTGGTCGAATCCAGCAGCGGCCGGCTGCAAGATGTGTTCAATCCGGCGACCGGTGCGGTTTCTGCCAGGGTTGTCTTGGCGAGTGTTGATGAAGTTAACGCCGCTGTCGCGGCGGCGTCGGCAGCAGCGCCGGCATGGGCAGACACTGCGCCGCTGAAGCGGGCGCGGGTAATGTTCAGGTTCAAGGAATTGATGGAGCAGCATCACGATGCGCTGGCAGTGGCAATTACGCGTGAGCATGGCAAGGTCTTTTCGGACGCCAAGGGAGAAGTGACACGCGGCCTGGAAATCGTCGAGTTTGCTTGCGGCATTCCACATCTGTTGAAGACGCAATTTACCGACAATATCGGTGGCGGCATCGATAACTGGAATCTGCGTCAGCCGCTGGGTGTTACCGCCGGCATCACACCTTTCAATTTTCCGGTGATGGTGCCGTTGTGGATGGCGCCGATGGCGATCGCGACCGGCAATACTTTTATCCTCAAGCCTTCTGAACGCGATCCCTCGCCGTCATTGATGATGGCGGATTTATTGCACAAAGCAGGTTTGCCGGACGGCGTATTTAATGTGGTGCAGGGCGATAAGCTGGCGGTCGATACACTATTGCAGCATCCGGATGTGAAAGCGGTTTCGTTCGTCGGATCGACCCCCATCGCAGAATATATTTACCAGGAAGGCGCCAAGCGCAAAGGGGCTTACCCACTCAGGGTGCAAGCGCTGGGCGGTGCGAAAAATCATCTGGTGGTGATGCCGGATGCGGATCTTGAGCAGGCGGTCGATGCCTTGATGGGCGCGGCTTACGGTTCAGCCGGAGAGCGCTGCATGGCGATATCGGTGGCCGTCGCGGTTGGTAATGTTGCCGACAAATTGATAGCAGTTTTGATTCCGCGCGTGAAGGCGCTGAAGATTAAAAACGGCATGGAGGCCGATGCCGAAATGGGGCCGGTCGTCAGTGCTGCGCACAAGGATAAGATTGAAACTTATATCGAAGGCGGAGTTGCTGCCGGAGCCAGGTTGCTGGTCGATGGCCGTGGCTTGAAAGTTGCCGGTCTTGAGCAAGGATTTTTCCTTGGCGGGTCGCTGTTTGATCAGGTTACGCCAGAGATGAAAATTTATAAGGAAGAGATATTCGGACCGGTTCTCTGCATCGTCCGGGTACCCGATTTTGCTGCTGCCGTAAATCTGATCAATGGCCATGAATTCGGTAATGGCGTATCGCTGTTTACCTCCGACGGCAATACGGCGCGCGAGTTTTCACGCCGGGTCGAGGTCGGCATGGTTGGTATCAATGTGCCGATTCCGGTACCGATGGCATGGCATTCTTTTGGCGGCTGGAAGCGCTCTTTGTTTGGCGATACGCATGCTTATGGAGAAGAGGGATTGCGGTTTTATACGCGTTATAAATCGATCATGCAACGGTGGTCGCAGACGATTTCAAAAGGTGCGGAGTTCACCATGCCGGTCGCGAAATAAATGGTGTAAATAATTATTTATAAAAATAGTATAAATAATATTTAAGTTCTATAGAGATCTCGTTCTGTGATGCTTGTGTTGTTGAGCAGCACAGAACGATATCTCGAAAATATATTCGTAAGCCAACTTGTAAAACAGATCTTCACAAGACCAATAAAACAGAAAGAGACGCATGGAATCAGCAGGTAAATACGACTACATCATCATCGGCGCAGGAACCGCCGGCTGCGTGTTGGCGAATCGTCTGACACAGGATAGTTCGGTGAAAGTATTACTGATTGAAGCGGGTGCAAAAGACGATTACATCTGGATCCACATCCCTGTCGGCTATCTGTATTGCATCAACAATCCTCGCACCGACTGGATGTATCGGACCGAGCCTGACGTCGGTTTGAATGGGCGCAGTTTGATTTATCCGCGCGGCAAGGTGCTGGGCGGAAGTTCATCGATCAACGGCATGATTTACATGCGCGGCCAGGCCCGTGATTATGATCAGTGGGCACAATTGACCGGCGATCCGGCATGGCGCTGGGAACAGGTGCTGCCGCTGTTCAAAAAAAGCGAGGATCACTATAACGGCGCCAATGAATTTCACGGCGCCGGCGGTGAATGGCGGGTTGAAAAGCAGCGGTTGTCCTGGAAAATTCTGGATGCATTCAGAGATGCTGCAGCCGAGGTCGGAATCCCCAAGGTTGACGATTTTAATCGTGGCGACAATGAAGGTTCCGGCTATTTTGACGTCAACCAGAAACGCGGCATTCGCTGGAATGCGGCCAAGGCATTCTTGCGTTCGGCCAGCGGTCGCGGCAACCTGACGATCATGACCGGTTGCCAGGTAGAACGCCTGGTGCTGGAGCGCAGCGAGCAGGGCCTGGTGTGTAAAGGCGTTGAATTTTTTGGCGGCGGCAAACAGTGGAATGCCGAGGCTAGCCGAGAAACCTTATTAAGTGCCGGCGCTGTCGGCTCGCCGCAGATTCTGCAATTGTCCGGCATCGGTCCGGCGTCACTGTTGCAGCAGCATCAGATCCAGGTGATGCAAGATACGCCAGGCGTCGGCGAGAATCTGCAAGACCATTTGCAAATCAGGATGGCGTTTAAGGTCAGCGGCGTCAAAACCCTGAACACCATGAGCAACAGCTGGTTGGGCAAGGCCAGGATCGGCATGGAATATCTGCTGAGGCAAAGTGGCCCGATGTCGATGGCGCCTTCGCAGCTGGGGGCGTTTGCCAAGTCCGACGCCAGCCAAGCCACGGCCAATCTGGAATACCATGTGCAACCCTTATCGCTGGAAAAATTCGGCGATCCTTTGCATGCTTTTCCAGCGTTTACCGCCAGCGTCTGCAATCTGCGGCCAAGCTCGCGCGGCCATGTGCGGATTGCCTCCGGCGTCGCTGAGGGGGCGCCAAAAATCACTTTGAATTATTTGGATACCGAGGAAGACCGCAAAGTCGCGGCGGCTTCGCTGCTATTGACCCGCAAGATCGTCGCTGCACCGGCGCTGCAAAAATATTCTCCCGCAGAATTCAAGCCTGGTTTGCACTACCGGACCGAGGAGGAATTGATCAAGGCCGCCGGCGAGATCGGCACCACGATTTTTCATCCGGTAGGGACTTGCAAGATGGGCCGTGACGACGATCCGATGGCGGTGGTGGATAGCCAGCTCAGGGTGAAAGGTGTTGCGGGGCTGCGTGTGGTTGACGCGTCCGTGATGCCGACCATCACCTCCGGCAATACTAATTCGCCGACCTTGATGATTGCGGAAATGGCTGCAAAATTCATCAAGGAAGGCAGAAAGTAAGCGGACAGTAAGAAGAAATCAGCAGAATCGGAAGCGTGAACTTAAGTATTGTTCAATATATCTTGTGGGACATGGTAAATTTTCCACAAAGTTTCCCCAAAGATTTTGTATAGTATTTCTACGTATTGCTCCATCGGAGCGGCAACGAGTAGTATCCATAAAAAAATATAAGGCTGATAAGGTGATTGCAATATCATCTATGAGCCGGGATGTTCCGATAAAGCAACATCAATAGGAGACCAGATGACCGACATCATCTTGGAGACAAAAAACCTGACCAAGGAGTTCAGGGGGTTTACGGCCGTCAATGGCGTTAATCTGCAAGTCGAGCGTGGCCATATCCACGCATTGATCGGTCCCAACGGGGCAGGCAAGACGACTTGCTTCAATCTACTGACTAAATTCCTGGTGCCGACTTCCGGCCAGATTCTGTTCAACGGCCGTGACATCACCACTGAAGCGCCGGCGCAGATTGCACGTCAGGGCATCATCCGTTCCTTCCAGATTTCCGCCGTCTTTCCGCACTTGAGCGTGATGGAGAACGTGCGCATAGGATTGCAGCGCAAATTGGGGACTTCCTACCATTTCTGGAAAAGCGGCAAGTCGCTGGCGCAATTGAACCAGCGTGCGATGGAGTTGCTGGCGGAAGTCGATCTCACCGAATTTGCCGATACCCTGACCGTCGATTTGCCCTACGGCCGCAAGCGCGCCTTGGAAATTGCCACCACCTTGGGCATGGAGCCGGAACTGATGCTGCTCGATGAACCTACCCAGGGCATGGGACACGAAGATGTCGATCGGGTTACGGCGCTGATCAAGAAGGTGTCAGCCGGCCGCACCATTCTGATGGTGGAACACAATATGAATGTGGTGTCAGGCATTTGCGATAAGATCAGCGTGCTGCAACGCGGTGCGATGCTGGCTGAAGGCCGCTACGAAGAAGTCTCGAAGAATCCTTTGGTAATGGAAGCCTATATGGGCACCACTACCGAGGTACTGGCAGGAGCGCATTGATGTCTGCAGTCCAATCCCCATCCACAAGTGCTGGCGCCGCCGATAGCGGCACGGCGGCGCTGAATATCGAAAATCTGCAAGCCTGGTATGGCGAATCGCATATTCTGCATAACGTCAATCTGAGCGTGCACAAGGGCGAAGTGGTGACGCTGCTGGGCCGCAACGGCGCTGGCCGTACCACTACCATGCGCGCCATCATGGGCTTGACCGGCGCCCGCAAGGGGTCGATCAAGATCGGCGGCGTTGAGACGATTGCTCTGCCGACCCACAAGATTGCGCATCACGGCGTTGGTTACTGCCCGGAAGAGCGCGGTATTTTTTCTTCCTTGTCGACCGAAGAAAATCTGCTGTTGCCGCCGTCGTTGTCGACTACCGAAAAAGGCATGTCAGTCGAAGAAATCTACGACATGTTCCCCAACCTGAAAGAACGCAGGAACAGCCAGGGTACACGTTTGTCCGGCGGTGAACAGCAGATGCTGGCGGTTGCGCGCATCTTGCGCACCGGCGCGCGGCTGCTGCTGCTCGATGAGATATCCGAAGGCTTGGCGCCGGTGATCGTGCAGACGCTGGCGCGCATGATAACTACCTTGAAAGCCAAGGGTTACACCATCGTTATGGTGGAACAGAATTTCCGTTTTGCTGCGCCCTTGGCAGATCGTTTTTACGTGATGGAACACGGACAGATTGTCGAGTCGTTTGCGTCGTCGCAGCTGGAGCAGAAGATGCCGGTGTTGAATGCGTTGTTGGGCGTATAGGTAAGAGGCAGGCGGGTCTAGGGGCATACGTAATACAGTTCGGCAGTTCCGCAATTCCAAGATAACGGGTCGTTTAATAAATGGAGAAGACAATGAATATCAAGTTAAAGACTTTGGCAGTGGCGGTGAGCAGCACTATCGCTTTCGGTTTTGCTGCGCCGGTTTCGGCGCAGATTTCCGGAGACGTCATCAAGATCGGATTCATCACCGATATGTCGAGCGTCTACTCTGATATCGACGGCCCCGGCGGCGCTGAGGCAATCAAAATGGCGATTGCCGATATGGGCGGCAGCATCAACGGCAAGAAAATCGAGCTGGTGGTGGCCGACCATCAGAACAAGGCTGACATCGCATCGAGCAAGGCGCGGGAATGGTTTGACCAGCAAGGACTGGACGTGCTGATCGGCGGCACCAACTCCGGCACCGCGCTGGCGATGGCAAAGATAGCAGCTGAAAAGAAGAAGCCGTTCATCGAAATCGGCGCCGGCAGCACCCGCCTGACCAATGAAGAATGCACGCCTTACACCGTGCACTATGCTTACGATACCTACGCTTTGGCGCATGGCACCGGTTCCGCGGTGGTCAAGCAGGGCGGCAAAAGCTGGTACTTCCTGACTGCCGATTATGCCTTCGGCGCTTCGCTGGAAAAAGATACGACTGCGGTGGTGAAAGCTTCCGGCGGCACCGTATTGGGCGCGGTCAAGCATCCGCTGAACGCCTCCGATTTTTCTTCCTTCATGCTGCAGGCGCAATCGTCCAAAGCGCAAATCATCGGTCTGGCGAATGCCGGTGGCGACCTGATCAATTCGGTCAAGGCTGCCAACGAATTCGGTGTCACCAAGAACGCTAAGCTGGCCGGCCTGCTGGTGTTCATCAACGATGTTCATTCGCTGACGCTGAAACAAACACAAGGCATGTACCTGACCGATAGCTGGTATTGGGATCAGAACGACGAATCGCGCAAATGGGCGAAGCGTTATTTCGAGAAAATGAAGAAAGAACCATCCAGTTTGCAAGCCGCAGATTACTCTTCGGCGCTGCAATACCTGACTGCCGTCAAGGCCGCCGGCACAGATGACGGCGACAAGGTGATGGCGCAGCTGCGCAAGGCCAAGTTCAACGACATGTACGCCAAGAACGGTTATCTGCGTGCAGACGGCCGGGTGGTCCATGACATGACGCTGTACCAGGTCAAGACGCCGGCCGAATCGAAATATCCTTGGGACTATCTGAACAAGATCCAGACCATCCCTGGCGAACAAGCTTTCACCACCAAAGCCGAGAGCAAGTGCGCATTGTGGAAATAACGGTGCGTTGATTTGCCGAATTTCTGAGCGTACCGAACGGTACTTGAGTCGTCGTTGAGTACGCGGTCTGAAGATATGCCCGGCGTCTCATGCGCGTGTACATCCTGTAGCGGATGTGCGCGCCATTGCGCTGTTTGATAGTTGTTCACTCGCATGAGTGATTTTTTGATGATATTGCCATGGAAATATTCGGCATTCCCTTCCAAGCCTTGATGAGCCAGTTGTTGCTGGGGCTGGTCAACGGTTCGTTTTACGCCATGCTGTCGCTCGGCCTGGCGGTGATCTTCGGCCTGCTCAACGTGATCAATTTTGCCCACGGCGCGCTGTACATGATGGGTGCCTTCCTGGCCTGGATCGGGCTGACTTATTTCAATCTGAATTACTGGGTGATGCTGATCCTGGCGCCATTGCTGGTGGGCCTGTTCGGCATCATCATCGAGAGGACCATGCTGCGCTGGCTGTACAAGCTGGATCATCTCTACGGCTTGCTGCTGACCTTCGGCATCACCTTGATGGTGGAGGGTATCTTCCGCTCTTTCTACGGCGTCTCCGGCCAGCCGTTTTCCGTTCCCGATCTGTTGAGCGGCGCCACCGATCTCGGTTTCATGGTGCTGCCGAACTATCGGGCCTGGGTGGTGCTGGCGTCGCTGGCGGTGTGTTTTGCGACCTGGTTCGTGATTGAAAAGACCAAGCTGGGCGCTTATCTGCGCGCCGGTACCGAGAATCCAAAGCTGGTCGAAGCCTTCGGCGTCAATGTGCCGCTGATGGTGACTCTGACCTACGGCTTCGGCGTCGCTTTGGCGGCCTTTGCCGGGGTGCTGGCGGCGCCGGTGATCCAGGTCTCGCCACTGATGGGTTCGAACCTGATTATCGTCGTATTCGCGGTTGTGGTGATCGGCGGCATGGGCTCCATCATGGGTTCTATCGTAACCGGCCTGGCGTTGGGTGTGATTGAAGGATTGACCCGCGTGTTTTATCCGGAGGCGTCGGCTACGGTGGTGTTTATCGTGATGGCGATTGTGCTGATGATCCGGCCAGCTGGCCTGTTCGGTAAAGAGAAATGAGCGGAGCAGCGATATGTCTATGAATAAAACCATGAATAAAAAAATTGGTTACGGCTTGCTGTTAGTCGCCGCGCTGGCGGCGCCGTTCGGCATCTATCCGGTGTTCTTGATGAAGATCATCTGCTTCGCGCTGTTTGCTTGCGCCTTCAATCTGCTGATCGGATTTACCGGTTTGTTGTCGTTTGGACATGCTGCGTTTTTTGGCGGAGCGGGTTACGTGGCTGGGTATGCCTTGCAGACCTTGGGCTTGCCAACGGAACTGGGGCTGATTGCGGGAACTGCTGCAGGGGCGCTGATTGGCTTGGTGATGGGCAGTCTGGCAATCAGGCGGCAGGGGATTTATTTCACCATGATCACTTTGGCCCTGGCGCAGATGCTGTATTTCGTTTGCTTGCAGATGCACTTCACGGGTGGCGAGGATGGTTTGCAAGGCGTACCGCGCGGGCATTTGCTTGGCTTCATCGATCTCGGCAACGACCTGACTTTGTACTACGTGGTGCTGGCGATTGCGGTGGCTGGCTTTGCACTGATCGTGCGTACCGTGAATTCTCCTTTCGGCCAGGTGTTGAAAGCGATCAAGGAAAATGAGCCGCGCGCCATTTCACTGGGCTATGACGTCAGTCGTTACAAGCTGCTGGCCTTCGTTCTGTCGGCGGCGTTGTCGGGCCTGGCGGGCTCTACCAAGACGCTGGTGCTGGGTTTTGAAACGCTGACCGATGTCCACTGGACCATGTCCGGGCTGGTGGTGCTGATGACCTTGGTGGGTGGTTTGGGCACCATTGTCGGGCCGATTGTCGGTGCGGCGATCATCATCATGCTGGAAAACAAGTTGGGAGATATCGGCAACTGGCTGGCAGCGGTTACTCATATCGACTGGTTTAACGGTTTGGGAGAATCGGTAACTATCGTCACGGGCTTTATCTTCATCGTTTGCGTGCTGGCGTTCCGGCGCGGGATTGTCGGTGAGATCTCAGCTTTGCTTAAGCGCTCTTCCGGCACTGGCTGACGTAGTCCTGCCGGATGGATAAAAGCCCGTACCCAGCTTGGCTGGTACGGGCTTTTTGTTTGGATGCCGGGTTTTGATTTGATCTGCCTAAATAATAAGCAGTGCATTCGTTCTATTCAGCTAATGGAATTACTTGGATGGCTATGACTAAATAACATAGCCACTCAATATGCTGCCCCAGGCTTAGGCACGTAAAATTGCGTGTTTTCAATGCTTTCCGGCTATATCCAGCCCCGGTTACTTTCAACCTTCGTTTGTCCTCAATCCCGATATCATGCCCGAGTTATTCCCCGATTTTCCTATTTTGGCCATTGCCAGTTTCCTTGCCGGTTTGATTGACGCGGTAGTCGGAGGAGGGGGCTTGATCCAGATTCCCGCCTTGTTTGCGATGTTGCCGAATAGCGCGCCAGCGACCATCTTCGGTACTAACAAACTGGCAGGGATATTCGGCACCAGCGCCGCTGCGGTTAATTTTGCCAAGCGAGTCAAGCTGGCATGGAGTGCAGCGCTGCCCGCTGCAGGAGCGGCATTTCTGTTTGCCTTCCTGGGTGCATATACCGTAACCCACATTCCAACCGATGCGATTCGCAAATCGCTGCCATTCATTTTGCTGGCAGTCGCCATATATACGGTGAAGAAGAAGGATTTCGGCAGTATCCATGCTCCTCTGCATACCGGCTCGAAAGAGAAGCTATTCGCGATATTGATCGGTGGTGGCATTGGGTTTTATGACGGTGTTTTTGGCCCAGGTACAGGTAGCTTCCTGATTTTCCTGTTTGTAAGATTTTTTGGCTTCGATTTCCTGGCGGCGTCTGCTGTATCCAAGGTCATCAATGTCGCGACCAATCTGGCTGCCTTGCTTTGGTTTGGATATAGCGGGCATATCATCTGGCAGCTGGGATTGATAATGGCTATCTGTAATGTGGCCGGTTCGTTGGTCGGCACCCGCTTGGCGCTCAAGCATGGCAGTGGTTTTGTGCGAAAACTGTTTTTACTGGTGGTATCCGTACTGATCTTGAAAACTGGTTACGACGCCTTCCTTAAATAGATACTCAAACTTAATCAGCAGTGACTTAACAGCGGCGATTGTTTCACGTGAAACAATCGCCGCTGTTGTTTTCAAGGTTTTGGAAATTCGATTTTGCAATGTTTCACGTGGAACAATCGCGATACCGTGAGCTAGTGTTGTGTTTCGTGAATGGGGGAGCCGCAGAAGTGCTGATTCTTTGTGCCAGGCTAGGCGCAAACCGGAGTGATAGCGGGACTATCGCGAGGATTTGCAACGACGCATGGCGCAAAGAAGCAGTGCTTATGTGGTTTCATCATTTGCGAAGCACAACACTAAGGGTGTAAGCGGTAGCTGCATGCTTTATAATCACGCCTCAGCCCACCGTTTTTCATCGTCTCTAAGAGGCGCACTATGCTTTTTCCTACACATTTTGACGTAATCGTCGTCGGCGGCGGTCATGCCGGCACCGAAGCTGCACTGGCATCTGCCCGCATGGGCCAAAAGACTTTATTGTTGACGCACAATATCGAGACCTTGGGCCAGATGTCGTGTAATCCTTCAATTGGTGGGATAGGCAAGGGCCACCTGGTAAAAGAGGTCGATGCAATGGGTGGCGCGATGGCAATTGCCACCGACGAAGCCGGTATCCAGTTTCGTATCCTGAATTCATCAAAAGGTCCGGCAGTCCGTGCAACGCGCGCGCAAGCCGACCGCATCTTGTACAAGCAAGCGATTCGCTCCCGTCTGGAAAACCAGGAAAACCTTTGGTTGTTCCAGCAAGCCGTGGACGATCTGCTGGTAGAGGGCGATCGGGTGGTTGGCGCGGTGACGCAAGTTGGCATTCAGTTCCGCAGCAGGGCAGTGGTGCTGACGGCCGGTACCTTCCTGGACGGTAAGATCCACGTCGGCCTGAATAATTATTCCGCTGGCCGCGCCGGCGATCCACCGGCGATCTCTCTGTCGGCGCGCCTGAAAGAACTGAAGCTGCCGCAAGGACGCCTGAAGACTGGCACGCCACCGCGTATCGACGGCCGTACCATCGATTTTTCGGTGATGCAGGAGCAGCCGGGCGATCTCGATCCGGTGCCGGTATTTTCGGTGATGGGCAATACTGCGATGCATCCGGCGCAACTGCCATGCTGGATTACCCATACCAATCTGCAAACGCATGACATCATCCGTGCCGGGCTCGATCGCAGCCCGATGTATACCGGCGTCATCGAAGGGGTGGGGCCGCGTTACTGCCCATCGATCGAAGACAAGATTCATCGCTTTGCAGGTAAGGATTCGCACCAGATATTCCTGGAGCCGGAAGGCCTGACCACCAACGAGTTTTACCCCAATGGTATTTCGACAAGCTTGCCGTTCGATGTGCAGCTGGCCCTGGTACATTCGATGCGCGGTCTGGAGAACGCCCACATCCTGCGCCCTGGTTATGCCATCGAATACGATTACTTCGACCCGCGTGGTTTGAAGGCTTCGCTCGAAACCAAGTTGATCCAGGGCTTGTACTTTGCCGGCCAGATAAATGGCACCACCGGTTACGAAGAGGCCGCTGCGCAAGGCATGCTGGCCGGCTTGAACGCCGCCCTGCAAACGCAGGAGCGCGACGCCTGGACTCCGCGCCGTGACGAAGCTTACCTTGGCGTACTGGTCGACGACCTGATTACCCAAGGCGTGCAAGAGCCTTACCGCATGTTTACCAGCCGTGCCGAATATCGCCTCAGCCTGCGCGAAGACAATGCCGATTTGCGCCTGACCGAGATCGGCCGCCAGCTAGGCTGTGTCGGCGACGCCCAATGGGCGCAGTTCGAGAAAAAGCGCGAAGCGGTAGCGATCGAAATGGAGCGCCTGCGCTCGACCTGGGTTAATCCTCGCATCGTGGCCGAAGCCGAGGCTGAGCGTTTGCTTGGCAAAGCCATCGAACGCGAATATTCCCTGGCCGATCTGTTGCGCCGGCCAAATGTTTCTTATGATCAATTGATGACCCTCAAGGGGCTAGATGATCAGGACTTGGGTGGTCCTGGTGTGCAGGACGACACGGTCAAGGAGCAAGTCGAGATCCAGGTCAAATATGCGGGATATATCGATCGTCAGGCGAAGGAAGTAGAGCGCCATGAGCATAATGAAAACCTGAAGCTGCCGGCCGATCTGGACTACATGGAAGTGCAAGCCCTGTCGATCGAGGTACGCCAGAAGCTGAACCAGCACCGGCCGGAAACCTTCGGCCAGGCTTCGCGCATTTCCGGCGTCACGCCGGCTGCATTGTCGCTGCTGCTGGTGCACCTGAAAAAGGGTGGCATGAAGCGCCTGAATGCCGACGACCAGGCGGCCTGATAAAAAGCTGCATTGCATGAAAAACAACGACCGCCCAGGTAATTGCCGGGATAATCAAGGAGTGGCAGCATGAGTTCAACGCAGACCGCGTCGCTGGAAGCGAGCCTGCAGCAGGGTGCACAAACATTAGGCATTACGCTGGATCAGCAGCAGCAACAGCAATTGCTGGCCTATCTGAATTTGCTGGCGAAATGGAACAAGGTCTATAACCTGACCTCGATCCGCGAACCGGCACAGATGATGACGCATCATTTGTTGGACTCGCTGGCGGTGGTGCCGGCTTTTGCCGCGGCTGAGAATGTGCTGGATGTCGGCGCCGGCGGCGGCTTGCCAGGGATAATCCTGGCAATATGGGCCAGCAAGGCCAAGCCGGCGATGCGGGTGTCCATGATCGACACGGTGCACAAGAAAACGGCATTCCTGACCCAGGTCAAAGCCGAGTTGGGCCTGAGTAACGTTAGTGTTCATACCGCGAGAGTAGAGCAGCTGCAGGTGGCGCAGAAATTCGATGTGATCACTTCGCGCGCTTTTGCCGAATTGGCCGATTTTATCAACTGGTCGGCGCATTTGCTGACAGATGACGGCCAGTTCATCGCGCTCAAGGGCGTCAAGCCGGATCAGGAAATCGCCCGCTTGCCGGCCGGTTGGGAAGTAACGGAAATAAAGCCGCTGGCAGTGCCGGGGCTGGATGCGGAACGGCATCTGATTTTTATTAAACGCAGCAAGCAATAACAGGAACAGGTTTAACTGACATGAGCGCTTTTTTTCACACCCTTGGCATTACCGACGTCTGGCAGTTGATCGCCGCCACCGTAGTGTTCCTGGTATTGCCCGGAGCAGGGACTTTCTGCATCCTGACCTGCGCCGGTAAGGCCGGCTTGCGTGGCGGCTTCGCTTCCGTGCTCGGCGTCATGCTGGGCGACGCGGTGCTGATGTTCCTGGCGGCGATCGGCGTGGCGGCATTGCTGACAGCCAACCCGCTGGTGTTCAAGGGCGTGCAATACCTGGGCGCGGCCTACCTGGCTTTCCTCGGCTGCAAATTGCTGTTTGCTAAGCAGAAGGGCGGCGCCGGCACCGACAGCGATGGCGGCTTTGTCAGCGGCGGCAATTTTACCCGCGGTTTCCTGGTGACGCTGGTCAATCCGAAATCGATCATCTTTTACATGGCGTTTTTTCCCTTGTTCATCGATCCGGCCGCGCATCGCGGCAGCCTGACTTTCCTGGCCATGGCTGCAATCATTTCCAGTTGCACATTGATTTACGGTAGTCTGCTGGTACTGCTCGGGAATACCGCCGCCAAGCGCCTGGGACAAAATCGCCGTATTGCCGCATTCGCCTCCAGGGCCGCAGGAATTTTCCTGATCGGTTTTGGCATCAAGCTAACAACCAATTAATACGACCAGACCACTACATGGCAAAAATATTTTGTGTCGCCAATCAAAAGGGCGGGGTCGGTAAAACCACCACCGCCGTTAATCTGGCCGCCGGCCTGGCGCAATTGAATCAGCGCGTATTGCTGGCCGATCTCGATCCTCAGGGCAATGCAACCATGGGCGCCGGGATCAACAAGGGAACATTGACTGCCTCGATTTATGAAGTGCTGCTGGGTATGTCGGATATCAAGTCGGTGCGCAAGACTTCAGAAACCGGCGGCTTCGACGTCTTGCCGGCGAATCGTGAACTGGCCGGCGCTGAAGTGGAAATGGTCGAACTGGAGAATCGCGAAAAACGCTTGAAAGATGCTTTCACCGGCGTCGCCGACGACTACGATTTCATCCTGATCGACTGCCCACCGGCCTTGTCGATGCTGACCCTGAACGGTCTGTGCGCCGCCAACGGCGTCATCATCCCGATGCAATGCGAGTATTACGCGCTGGAAGGTTTGTCGGATCTGGTCAACACCATCAAGAAGGTGCACGCCAATCTGAATCCGGACCTGAAGATCATCGGTTTGCTGCGCGTCATGTTCGATCCGCGCATGACATTGTCGCAACAAGTATCGGAAGAGTTGGAAAAGCATTTTGGCGACAAGGTGTTCAAGACCGTGATTCCGCGCAATGTGCGCCTGGCGGAAGCGCCGTCGTACGGCATGCCGGGCGTGAGTTTCGATGCCGCTTCCAAGGGCGCACAGGCGTATATCGCCTTTGGCGCGGAGATGGTGGAACGTATTAAGAGCATGTAATGCACAGCTAATACACCGGTAATACACGGTTAATACAGAAGTTATCCATGGGCTTAGTCACAGCTTATTCCTGGCTTGCCCACATAGTTGTCCACTGAGTTATCCACAGGCTGCCTGTGGTCAGTAATCTACGGTAGGAAAAGATGGTCACGAAAAAATCAAAGGGTCTGGGTCGCGGTCTCGAAGCCTTGCTAGGCGGATCGACGGATATCGCTGAAGCGGTGCCGACTGTGGTCGGCGCACCGTCGGTATTGGCGGTAAGCGTCATGCAAGCCGGCAAATACCAGCCGCGCACCCGCATGGATGAAGGCGCACTGGCCGAACTGGCAGCGTCGATCAAGGAGCAGGGCTTGCTGCAGCCGATCCTGGTGCGGCCGATCGCTTTGCACAATGGCGCTCAGCACTATGAAATCATCGCCGGCGAGCGCCGCTTCCGCGCCGCCCAGCTGGCTGGGCTGATCGAGGTGCCGGTGCTGGTTAAGGATGTCGACGACCAGACCACTGCGGCGATGGCGCTGATCGAAAACATGCAGCGCGAGGACCTGAATCCGCTGGAAGAAGCGCAGGGTATCCATCGCCTGATCACCGATTTCAGTTTTACCCACGAACAGGCGGCGGTATCGGTAGGGCGCTCGCGCAGCGCAGTATCGAATCTGCTGCGCCTGCTGAATCTGGCCAGGCCGGTGCAAACCATGCTGATGGCGGGCGATATCGATATGGGCCACGCCCGGGCGCTGCTGGCAGTGGATGCCGCAACCCAGATCACGCTGGCCAACCAGGTGGTGGCCAAACGCATGTCGGTGCGCGATACCGAAAAACTCGTGGTGCGCGCCACTGCCGAGGCCGACGCCGCCGACCGGCCTGCCAAGAACAAGGAAAAGCCGCGCGATATCGCCCGGCTGGAAGAAGAATTATCCGATTTGCTGGCGACGCAGGTAACCATCAAGACCGCCGCCAAAAATCGCGGTCAGCTGATCATCGATTTTTCCGATCTGGATACGTTGGACGGTTTGATTACACGCCTCAAGGGCGTAGAGTAAGTTACAAAGCAGGCGGCCGGCTGACGGATTGAGGCGATTTCGGGATTCACAAATTTGGTGCATGCGAGGAAATCGATGGCGTCGGCGAGTTCGCAGATTGGTCCCAAAGATGTGTCGGAACGGGACAACTGGAGCTGCCGTCATCTGTTGTATAAGCTTATGATTCGGCAGCAAAAGTTTGACGAAAGCCGCGGCCAGCCTTTATAATCCTCGGGCTTCTAAATCAGCCGTAGACAGGCAACTGCGAGGCAACTGCGTGGCAACCAAGTGGTCGATGCGCGATGACTGCGCTGCATCATCACAATGCAACCGCGTTCTGTTAGGCGAGTAGTTTTCGCACATTATTGGGTCAGTATGCTGCGCATCGTGCTTATGCAATTTGTTACTACGCTGGTGCTGGCATGTGTGGCAGGTTTACTGGCCGGCGTATCCGGATTTTGTTCCGCGCTTTTAGGTGGTGTGTGCTGCGCGGTTCCCAATGGACTGTTTGCTCTCCGTCTTTACATCAGCGCGCGCAAACCAGGCGGCGCCAACCCGATGTCTTTTTTCATCGGTGAGTTTGTCAAAATTGCTACAACGATTGCGCTGTTTGGCGCGGTCGTATGGTTGTACCACGATTTGAATTGGCCGGCATTTATCGTCAGCTTCATCGTGGTACTTAAAAGTTACATAATCTTACTTTTTAGACATCGATCATGACCGTAGCTCCAAACGAAGCACTAACCCCCTCAGAATATATCGTCCATCACCTTGGACATCTTTCAACTGGCCATCAAAGCAAGATAGTCGACTTTTCGATTATCAATATCGACACGATTTTCTGGTCGGTGTTTGCCGGTGTGTTCGGCTGTCTGTTGATGTATATCGCCGCGCGCAAAGCAACCGCGGGCGTGCCAGGGCGTTTCCAGGCCTTCGTTGAAATGGTAGTCGAAATGGTCGACGACCAGGCCAAGGGCATCGTCCACGGCGATCGCAGCTTCATCGCACCATTGGCGCTGACCGTATTCATCTGGGTCGCATTGATGAACTCGCTCGACTTCCTGCCGGTTGACATGTTCTCCAGTTTCTTCAAGCTGGTCGGTCTGGATGGCGTGATTTCCCACCACCGCGTAGTGCCTACCGCCGACCTCAACGGCACTATGGGCATCGCCCTCGGCGTGCTGGCGCTGATGCTGTACTACAGCTTCAAGATCAAAGGTGTCGGCGGCTTCCTGCATGAACTGGTGGCTGCTCCTTTCGGTATCTGGCTGGCTCCTGCCAACCTGCTGTTGAACCTGATTGAATTTGCTGCAAAGACTGTATCGCTGGCGATGCGGCTGTTCGGCAACATGTATGCCGGCGAACTGCTGTTCCTACTGATCGCGCTGCTCGGTTCGACCGCCACCGCGTTTGGTTTTGTCGGGCATGTCGTGGCCGGCTCGATCTGGGCGATTTTCCATATCCTGATCGTCTTGCTGCAAGCGTTTATTTTCATGATGCTGACCCTGGTCTACATCGGTCAGGCGCATGAGGCGCACTAAACAGCGACACTCACCTGCGCTGGATTTGAATTTGTAGTTTTTGTTTTAGATCTGTTTTTCGTATTAATTTTTTGTATTAATTTTTGTATTCACTTAACTTTGAAGGAATTGTCATGACTGATCTGTCTTTTGTTGCTTTGGCTTGTGGTTTGATCATCGGTTTGGGCGCTATCGGTGCTTGTATCGGTATCGCAATCATGGGTGGTAAGTACCTCGAAGCATCGGCACGTCAACCAGAACTGATGAACACCCTGCAAACCAAGATGTTCCTGCTGGCCGGTCTGATCGACGCTGCGTTCCTGATCGGTGTTGGTATCGCTATGTTGTTCGCATTCGCAAATCCTTTCGTTGCTCACTAATTTAATCAAGCGTAACCGAATCTGCTGAGTCACTTCAGCACACGTTATTCTGAGAAGGAAATTACCGTGAACTTAAACGCAACATTGTTTGCTCAGTTCGTGGTCTTCTTTGTCCTGGCGCTGTTCACGATGAAATTCGTGTGGCCGCCATTGACTAAGGCGCTCGATGAGCGCGCCAAGAAGATCGCGGACGGCCTGGCAGCCGCTGATCGCGGCAAGGCAGATCTGGCAGCCGCTGAAAAGCGTGCTTCGGCAGAACTGGCGACCGCGCGCGACGAAGGTCAAAAGCGCATTGGCGAAGCTGAAAAGCGTGGCCAGCATATCGTCGACGAAGCCAAGAAAACGGCCGCCGAAGAAGCTGCTCGCATCATCGCTAACGCCAAGGCTGAAGCGGAACAGCAAATGACCAAGGCACGCGAAGCTCTGCGCGGCGAAGTTGCGACCCTCGCGGTCAAAGGCGCCGAACAGATCCTCAAGCGCGAAGTCGATACTGCGGCACATGCCGATTTGCTGAACCAACTGAAAACAGAGCTGTAATCATGGCTGAACTTGCAACGATTGCTCGTCCTTATGCAGAAGCACTGTTCCGTGTGGCCAAGTCGCAAGATCTGGCTGCGTGGGCAAATCTGGTTGCCGAGATGGGCCAGGTAGCGGCCAATTCCGATGTCAAGGCGCTGGCGCACAATCCTGCCGTCTCGCATCAGCAAATCGCCGATACATTTCTGGCGCTGTTGAAATCGCCGCAAGCAGCCAGCGCCGAAGTCAAGAACTTCGTCGCGACGCTGGTTGATAACGGCCGTTTGATCGCGTTACCGGAAATCGCCGAGCAGTTTCAAGTGCTGAAGAACGCACAAGAAGGCGCTGCCGACGCGTACATCACCAGTGCTTTTGAAATGACCGAAGCGCAAGTGAAGGATTTGATCGCCACGCTGGAAAAGAAATTCAGCCGCAAGCTGAACCCATCGGTAACTGTGGATAACTCGCTGATCGGCGGAGTGCGCGTAGTTGTCGGTGACGAAGTGCTAGACACTTCGGTGCGCGCCAAGCTGCAAGAACTGCATGCTGCTTTGGCCGCATAAATACTGATCGGTTTTGACTTTTGCGTATTTGCGTAACTGAGCAACGAGAAAAATTTTAGGAGTTAATATGCAACTCAACGCGTCTGAAATCAGCGAACTGATCAAGAGCCGGATTCAAGGCCTTGGCGATACCGCTGAAATTCGCAATCAGGGCACGGTTATTTCCGTGTCCGACGGTATCTGCCGTATCCATGGTCTGTCTGACGTGATGCAAGGTGAGATGCTGGAATTCCCAGGCAACACATTCGGCCTCGCGCTGAATCTCGAGCGCGACTCTGTCGGCGCCGTTATTCTGGGTGACTTCGAACACATTTCCGAAGGCGATACAGTCAAATGTACCGGCCGCATCCTGGAAGTGCCTATCGGTCCGGAACTGCGCGGCCGTGTAGTGAATGCACTGGGCCAGCCTATCGACGGCAAGGGTCCGGTCAACACCAAGCTGACAGCGCCGATTGAAAAAATCGCGCCAGGCGTTATTGCCCGTCAATCGGTTTCGCAACCTATGCAAACCGGCATCAAGTCGATCGACTCGATGGTGCCTATCGGCCGCGGCCAGCGCGAGCTGATCATCGGCGACCGTCAAACCGGTAAGACTGCCGTTGCGATTGATGCGATCATCAATCAAAAGGGCCAGGACGTGACATGTATCTATGTCGCTATCGGTCAAAAAGCATCGTCGATCAAGAACATCGTGCGCTCGCTGGAAGCACACGGCGCCATGGAATACACCATCGTGGTTGCTGCATCGGCTTCCGAGTCGGCTGCGATGCAATACCTGTCGGCCTACTCCGGCTGCGCAATGGGCGAATATTTCCGTGACCGCGGTGAAGACGCGCTGATCGTGTATGACGATCTGTCCAAGCAAGCTGTTGCATACCGTCAGGTATCGCTGCTGCTGCGCCGTCCACCAGGCCGTGAAGCTTATCCTGGCGACGTGTTCTACCTCCACAGCCGTTTGCTGGAACGCGCAGCACGCGTGAACGAAAAGTACGTCGAAGATTTCACCAAGGGTGAAGTCAAGGGCAAGACTGGTTCGCTGACTGCTTTGCCGATCATCGAAACCCAGGCTGGCGACGTTTCCGCCTTCGTTCCGACCAACGTGATTTCGATTACCGACGGTCAGATCTTTCTGGAAACTTCCTTGTTCAACGCCGGTATCCGTCCTGCGATCAACGCCGGTATTTCGGTGTCGCGTGTTGGTGGCGCTGCTCAGACCAAGGTTATCAAGAACCTGTCCGGCGGTATCCGTACCGACCTGGCGCAGTATCGTGAACTGGCTGCGTTCGCGCAGTTTGCATCCGACCTCGACGAAGCGACCCGCAAGCAGCTGGATCGCGGCGCACGCGTGACCGAGCTGTTGAAGCAAGCGCAATACTCGCCGTTGTCGATCTCGCTGATGGCAGTGTCTTTGTTCGCGGTCAACAAGGGTTTCCTGGATAGCATCGAAGTCAAGCAAGTACTGCCGTTCGAAAGCAGCCTGCATGACTTCATGAAGACTAGCCACGCGCCTTTGCTGCAAAAGATCGAAGAAACCAAGCAACTCGACAAAGATGGTGAAGCTGCATTGTCTGCCGCCGTTGCTGATTTCAAAAAATCGTTCGTGGCTTAATTTAACTGGAGCACGGAATGGCTACAGGTAAAGAGATACGCAGCAAGATCAAGAGCGTAGAAAATACGAAGAAGATCACCAAGGCGATGGAAATGGTCGCCGCATCCAAAATGCGCAAGGCGCAGGACCGGATGCGTGCGGCACGTCCCTACAGTGACAAGATTCGTAATATCGCTTCTAACTTGTCGCAAGCCAATCCAGAGTACACGCACCCGTTCATGGTGAAGCAGGATAACTCCAAGAACGTTGGTTTCATCGTCGTCACGACCGACAAAGGTCTGTGCGGCGGCATGAACACCAACTCCTTGCGTTTGCTGACCTCGAAACTGCGTGAGCTGGAAGGACAAGGCAACAAGGTTCAGGCAGTAGCGATCGGCAACAAGGGTCTGGGTTTTCTGCACCGGATCGGCGCCAAGGTCGTTGCGCATGCCGTGCAACTGGGCGATACGCCGCATCTGGACAAGCTGATCGGGCCAGTCAAAGTACTGCTCGATGCTTACCAGGAAGGTCGCCTGGACGCGGTTTATCTGGTGTACACCAAGTTCATCAACACGATGAAGCAAGAGCCGATGCTGCAGCAATTGCTGCCGTTGTCGAGCGATCGTCTTGAGGCTGATAAAGAAGGGGCCCATGCATGGGACTACATTTATGAGCCGGATGTGCAAAGCGTCATCGATGAATTGCTGGTGCGTTACGTGGAAGCGCTGATTTATCAGGCTGTCGCTGAAAACATGGCGTCCGAGCAATCGGCACGGATGGTGGCGATGAAGTCGGCTAGCGACAACGCGGGTAACGTGATCGGCGAATTGAAACTGGTATACAACAAGACGCGTCAAGCTGCGATCACCAAGGAATTGTCCGAGATCGTCGCCGGTGCTGCTGCGGTGTAACGCAAATTGCGTTTAACAGAAATTAATTTTAATTATTGAAGGAACGAAAATGGCTGATGGCAAAATCGTTCAGTGTATCGGCGCTGTGGTGGACGTTGAATTCCCACGTGACGCGATGCCTAAGATTTACGACGCCTTGAAGATGGATGGCTCGGAACTGACGCTGGAAGTACAACAACAGCTGGG